>Ga0210408_10000091_pt1 | contig 142792 bp, 122 predicted proteins | sample IncBWH4MmetaG_FD_155471 | JGI IMG/M metagenome (GOLD analysis project Ga0210408, IMG submission 155471) | Forest soil microbial communities from Barre Woods Harvard Forest LTER site, Petersham, Massachusetts, United States - Inc-BW-H-4-M | ecosystem: Environmental > Terrestrial > Soil >... | reverse complement strand
GCGGGCACCGCACCCGCTCCACCCTTCGGCTTGCCTCCGGAAGGCGTCCCTTGGTGAGCAGGATGGCTCGATTGCTACTGCACGACGGTGACGCGTCAAGGGCGCGAGCAAACAACGATTCGCGTGAAGCCCTTAAACTCTTGAAGCAACGACGATTATGCCGACGCGGCGAAGCCTGCATGTGGTCGGACTGCAGTCCTCGATTTTGCCCCTGGCGTGTTTCATGGCCAGAAAAGATTCGCCAAAACGGCGCAACACTTTGAAATGGCGCAGCAAAAGTGCGGGCAAAGATTCGCAGTTTTTGATCGATCGGCGGTCGGCCCGCTCCGTTCCTCGTCACCACCGAACCGCGTGGGCTTCGCTGCGCTCAGCCGACCCTACGCGTGCTAACCAAATTGACGAAGCGGGTTTTGGTAGCTACTTGCCCAGTATGCGCTCAGTTGATCTGAAAGACCTCAAAAATCGGCTTCGCGATTACATCGGTCTCGCCGCAGCCGGCGAAATCGTGCTTGTGACCGACGACAACCGCGTCATCGCCGAAATCGTCCCGCCGCGGGCCGGCCGCCCGCTGGGTATGGCGAAAGAGGACATCATCAGCCGAGGCATAAGGGAGGGTTGGATTGCGCCCGCAAAAAACCCGAGCACCGAACCGCTGCCGCGCAAGCCGGTCATGACGTTCGAAGCGCTGATGAAGGACCTCGACGAATCCCGAGCAGATTAGTGACGGGCTAGGATTTCTTGAGCCGCACGCCCGGCTCATCGCCGTTGGTGAACACGACGCCGGCTTTTTCCAGCGCGTGCCGGATGACGTCGATGGTGCGGGGCTGCAGTGTTTCGCCGGCTTCGAGACGTACGATGGTGCCGGTCGCGACCCGCGCCATTTTCGCAAGCTCACGGACGCTCAATTTCAAAGCGGCTCTCGCCATGCGGCTTTGGGCGGGATGCATCGATACAATGTTTCAAGTTTGACTTGACGTTTCGATAGGTCTATGGTTTCATTATCGCAACATAGTGACCATGCCGGATTCGCCGGAGTTTTGCCATGCCTGCGCGACGCAAGCGTGCCGGTACACTTATGCGCACGCGCCGCGCCGACGAGAAACTGGTCGAGCTTTGCCTCGACATGGAGGACAAGCTCGACCAAGTGGTCGACGTCGCCCACGCCTTGCGTCTCATAGGGCATGGCCTGGGGCACGGCTTGAAGCAGTCCACCGCCGACGAGCAGGAAGGTCGCGCCGTCGCCGCCGTCGCCTGCACCGCCTGCGAACGGCTCGACACGTTGCGGCAGGCTTGCCGTGACTTGTGCAAATTCACTTTGCGGACGAGGTAAGAGAGCGTAGCCCGGATTGAGCGGAGCGAAATCCGGGAACGGCAGTTCAGCCCCGAACGCAAGCCCCCGGATTTCACTTCGTTCAATCCGGGCTACGCTTGCTGGAGAAATATTTAAAGCGGCTACGAGGATTTCGCGACATAGCGAATAGGCAAATCTGATGACCCCAGCATCCTGGATTTGCCGATTGTTGTAGCGCGTAGCAAGCGTAGCCCGGATGGAGCGCAGCGTAATCCGGGATTCGGCGATCCAACCTTGCAGGCCATCCCGGATTTCGCTCCGCTCCATCCGGGCTACAAAATAAAAAAGGCCCCGGCTTGCGCCGGGGCCTCGCGACGATCGGGACGGTGCCGGGTTTCCGTCGCGAGCGTTGCGCTCGCGCCATCCCCTCACCGGCTCACTGCCCCTCACCCGCTCACTGCGTTCGCGGCCTCTCCCGCAAGGGGAGAGGGGAAGCGTTACTCACTGCGTTCGCGGCCTTTCCCGCGCGAAGAGAGGGCAAGCGCTACTGCACCGTCTCCCCGTGCAGAGCGAGATCGAGGCCGTCGCGCTCGACTTCGATGCTGACGCGCAGCCCGATCACCAGATCGAGCACCTTGAGGATGATCAAGGTCACGATCACGTCGTAGATGAAGACGGTGCCGACGCCGATGCATTGATTGAGCACCTGGCCGGCATTGCCTTCGATCAGGCCCGAAGTGCCGCCATAGGCGCCGACCGCGAACACGCCGGTGAGGATGGCGCCGGAGGCGCCGCCGACGGCGTGCACGCCGAAGGCATCGAGCGCGTCGTCGTAGCCGAACATGTGTTTTAGCCCGGTGCAGCCCCAGTAGCAGACGACGCCGGCGGCGATGCCGATGACGAAGGCGCCCATCGGGCCGACGAAGCCCGACGCCGGCGTGATGGCGACCAGGCCCGCCACCGCGCCCGAGCAGATGCCGATCACCGTCGGCTTGCCGCGCATCATCCACTCGACCAGCATCCAGGTGAAGCCGGCGGTTGCCGTGGCGACATGCGTGACCAGCATCGCCATGCCGGCCTGCATGCCGGCCGAGACCGCCGAGCCGGCATTGAAGCCGAACCAGCCGACCCACAACAGCGAGGCGCCGATCAAGGTCAAGACCATGTTGTGCGGCGGCCCGCTTTCCTTGCGCTTGCCGAGCATCAGCGCCGCCATCAGGCCGGCGGTGCCGGAATTGACGTGCACCACCGTGCCGCCGGCGAAATCGAGCACTTTTACCCAGGCCTTGTCGTTGGCCGAGTTAAAGATGCCGTCCGGTCCCCACACCCAATGCGCGATCGGCGAATAGACGAAGATCGCCCACAGCCCGATGAACCACAGCATGGCGGAGAACTTCATGCGCTCGGCGAAGGAGCCGGCGATCAGCGCCGCGGTGATGATGGCGAACGTCAGCTGGAACATCGAATAGACGGATTCGGGGATCGTCGGCGCCAGCGGATTGGGCGTGCCGATATTCTGCGCAACGCCTGAGCTGTTGAAGGTGTTGCTGATCATGTTCTGCAGGAAGGCGCGGTCGAGCCCGCCGATGAACGGCGTGCCGGAGCGGAACGCTAGGCTATAGGTGAAGAACAGCCACAGAATGCTGATCAGGCAGGTGATGGCAAAGCTCGTCATCACTGTGTCGCCGACGTTCTTCTTGCGCACCATGCCGCCGTAGAACAGCGCCAACCCCGGAATGGTCATCATCAGCACGATGGCCATCGAGGTCAGCATCCAGGCGGTGTCGCCGGAATTCGGCGTGCAGTTTTCCGTGATTTTGACGCCGTCGCAGGCCGGCGGTCCGGCATCGGTTGCCGGTGCGGCAGGCGCCGCGGCGTCCGGTGCCGGCGCGGTTGCTGCCGGCGCCTGCGCGTAGGACGCATGGAACGTCGGCGCGCTCAGCGCGAGCCCGAGCAAAATCGCTCCGGCGAGCGCGAAGAGCTTCGCGCGGGAAAATTTGTTCAACGACATCGGTTCACTCCTGTCCGTGGAATTTTTTGCGGGCGGATTTCATTTTCGTGGAGCATGATCTTTTCGGAAAACCGGTATCCACTTTTCCGGATCATGCTCTAAAGCGCGGCGGCGTCGGTCTCGCCGGTGCGGATGCGCACCGCGTGATCGAGCCCGAAGACGAAGATCTTGCCGTCGCCGATCTGGCCGGTTTTCGCCGCCGCCGTGATGGTGTCGATGACCTTGTCGACCTGATCGGAGGCGCAGGCGATTTCGATCTTGATCTTCGGCAGGAAGCTCACGGCGTATTCGGCGCCGCGATAGATTTCGGTGTGGCCCTTCTGGCGCCCGTAGCCCTTCACCTCGGTGACGGTCAGTCCCTGAACGCCGATCTTGGTCAGCGCGTCGCGGACCTCGTCGAGCTTGAACGGCTTGATGACGGCCATGACGATTTTCATGTGCATGATCCCCTGTCGCCCGGGCGTGCTGCGACGATCGAGCGGGTACGACAAAGCGAAGAGACCGCGCGGGAATTCGCCCCCCTTGCGGTGTGACCGGGCGTCAGGAATCAAGCGCCGTGCCAACTGGGCGGCTGGCATTAACGATTTGATAACTAATAGCTTTCCGAGAAGATGCTCGATTTCACGGCAGCGCCCGGCGACGCGGCCCCAGCTTGACGGCCAGAAACTAGCCGATCTGCTTAAAACTTAGACAGAGCAGTTTTTCGCGCGGTAACCGCAGACATCGGTAATAATCCTCTCCAGGCACGTAGCCAAAAAGCTACTATGGGAGCGCGTGGCCAAATCACCGGATTCTGGAATGACCATGGCCAGATTAACGCTGAAGTAGTGGAATTGAAAAATTCAACCCGCTAGGAAGGCCGTACATGCGTTAAAACCACCTCGGACATCAAAAAGGTCGCCTAGGCTCAACGAAAAGTGAAGAGTAAATTTCGTAAGCAATTGATATATATTGTTTTTCTAAGAAAGAACCTCGCAGGTGGACATACCTCCCTTATTGAAACCATATCCAATCTGTGTTATATGCCTTTGCAGTCGCTCATCGCGAGTGGAATAGAGCGGCCCAACCGGCAACGGTTCTAGCATACGCTGGACGCAAGTGGGTCTTCTCGCACAGGGAGTCCGCTCCCGAAAATAGGCCCTGAGGGGCCTATTTTTTTAGCGGCGCCGCCCTCTTTTGGAAGGCCGAATAACGGGCTTCCCCTGGACCGTAAGCGACACAAGTGTGCCCATGCCGATCACCGGCAAGTTGGTGGGGAGAGCGGGGCGGTCATGTGCGCTTACCACAAACATAATCGCATCCGCGCTGACAGCCTTTGCCTTGGTCATATTGAACGCCACAACATAGGGCGCGTTAAGTCCATCGAGTTTTTCTACGAGCAGAAAATTTTCGCGGCGATTTCCGAAGTATGCTTTCCCGGTGGATGCTGCCCGAATGATGCCGGGTAAGAAAATCGACATTGCGTGACGCTGTGGGCAAAAGCAGCGCACTTGGCCGCCGTCCTGAATATGAAAATCTGGCGTGTCTGTATCGAGCAGATCCCGCGTGAAAGTATGAGCCCCGAAATCGACTCTGACCTTGTACGTTTGTGCCCCGGCATGGGCGGGAGTTACGTCCATATCGAACGAATCAAGGTGGGTAAGATCGTAGACTACGCCCGCAATTTGCTTCTTGCCCCACATGGGCATTGCCTTCCTTTAGGACCGCTAATGCGTATGTCGCGGGGATAATCCCGCTGCTATCACAGCGCGTCGGCGTCGGTCTCGCCGGTACGGATGCGGATGGCCTGGTCGATCGTGGTGACGAAGACCTTGCCGTCGCCGATCTGGCCGGTCTTGGCGGCGCTGCCGATGGCTTCGACGACCTGCTCCACCTGGTTCGACGGCACCGCGACTTCGATGCGGATTTTCGGCAGGAAATTCACCGCATATTCGGCGCCGCGATAGATCTCGGTATGGCCCTTCTGCCGGCCGTAGCCCTTGACCTCGGTAACGGTCATGCCGTGGACGCCGACGCCAAGCAGCGCGTCGCGCACATCTTCGAGCTTGAACGGCTTGATGATCGCGATGACGAGCTTCATGGGGCGTTCCCGGTCACGTGGCGTGAAGCGGTTCGATCATAGCGCTATTGCGTCCCGGAATTAAGCCGGGGTCGGGAGGGAGTCTAAATTCAAAACTCCGATCAAGGCCGCTTTCTCCGCGCTGCGGCTGGTTTCACCCGTCGCCGCGGGGCCGGTCCAACTTCACCCCGGCAGCGCCAAACATCCTGCGCTTCAAAGCGACCAGCCACGGCGGCGCGTGCGCGTAGAGCCATCGCCGCAGTCTGTACGACAGCCTGACCGGCGCAAAAATGATATATCGGGTCCATTCGTGTGCCGCGACATATTGCTCACGCTCGTAAACGTCGCGCTTGCGCCGCGCGAGATCGACTTCGTTCGCGGCCAAAAACTGCTCGCGATCGTAGACCGCCCGGATCCGCGCCAGCAGATCGAGCTCGCGGGCCTGAAACGAAGCATCGGGCTTGAGTACCGACCAGTAGCGCTCGCGCAACGCCGCGTGCTCGGTCGTGGTGCCGGTCGGCACGTCGAGCGGCGCCACAAACGGCGTGTCGAAGACTTTTTGCAGCGCGACCATCAAAGACGTCTCCGGCAAGCGGAAATTTTTGAACCGGGCCGCCGCGCGCGCGTCGTAGAGCGACAGAAATTCCACCAGGTCGTCCGGCAGGGCCGAACCGTGGTCCGACCGGCCCATGGCCATGAAGACAATTTTGTAGCCGTTGCTCCGCCCCAGCAGCCAAAAGAATTTTGGATTGTAGGAGACGAGGCCGTGATTGAACGTGCCGCCGGTCGGCAGCACATGCAGCATGAGCGCGCCGGCGGCCGCCAAATCGTGGATGATCTTGAAGGCCTGCAGCTGGTTGGCAATGTGCTCGGTGGTGCCGAAGTTCGTGACCACGCCATAGCGCCCGCGGCGCTCGGCCGGCACCTCGTCGCAGTTGAGGTCGAGCGCAATGCTGCCCGGCGAGCCGTCGATGTCGATCGACGCATAATCGAGGCCGAGCCAGGTCCAGAACGCGCGCGCCAGCGGCGCGCCGGCCAGCAGATTCGTCGCATCGGGGGCGCCGGTTCGGGCAAATCCGGGCGGTGGCGTGGTGGCGCCGAACAGTCGCCCGACGGCGGCGATGTCCGCGGTGGCGGCGATGAAGGAATCGTCGAGCTGTTGCGCGCCGATCTCGATGACCGCGCAGCCGCCGGCAATGTGGCCCTGCCGCTTCAGCGCCATGAGCAGCGGCAAGGTGCTGGCACCCATTCCCACGGCTGTACTCCTCGTCCGCGGCGAACGATAGCAACGCTGCGCCGCGCCGTTAAGCTTGCGTCTTGGCGCGCCGGCGCTGCCGCAGCAGGCCTTCCTGGGCGACCGAGGCGACCAGCGTGCCGTCGCTGGCAAAGATCAAGCCGCGCGAAAAGCCGCGCGAGTCGGCGAGGCTCGGGCTGTCCTGGGCGTAGAGCAGCCACTCATCGGCGCGGAACGGGCGGTGGAACCACAGCGCGTGATCGAGGCTCGCCGCCATGATGTCTTCGGAGAACACGCTGCGGCCGTGCGGGATGAGCGCGGCGTCGAGCAGCATCATGTCGGAGGCATAAGCCAGCACGCATTGATGGATCGCCGGCTCGTCGGGCAGCCGGCCGGTGGCGCGGATCCAGACGTCGAAGCGGCCGTTTTCGGATTTTTCGCCGAGATAGCGGCTGAACTCCACCGGGCGAAATTCGATCGGCCGCTCGCGCGCGTAGTAGCGCCGCGCCGGTTCGGGCAACAGCGGATAGATGCGGTCCTTGAGCTCCTCGTCGCCCGGCAGTTGGTCCGGCTTCGGCACGTCGGGCATCTTCACCTGATGGGTCAGGCCCGGCTCGGAGAGATGGAACGACACCGACATGGAGAAGATGGCGCGGCCGTGCTGGATCGCCTTGACGTTGCGCGTGGTGAAACTCTTGCCGTCGCGGATGCGGTCGACCTCGTAGATGATCGGCACTTTGGGATCGCCGCCGAGCAGGAAATAGGCGTGCAGCGAATGCGGCGGCCGCACCGCGACGTCCTCGACGCTGCGGCAGGCGGCGACCAGCGCCTGGCCGATCACCTGGCCGCCGAACACCCGCTGCCAGCGCGATTGCGGCGAGCGGCCGCGGAACAGATTCACCTCCAGCGGCTCAAGATCGAGAATGTCGAGGACTTCCTGAACGGCGGACGGCATGATTGCTCCGAAGACGGACGACAGATGACGGACGACAGATGGGTACTTCCTTATCCGTCCTCCGTCGTCCGTCGTCCGTCGTCAAGCCCAGCACCGGCGTGATAGAATAAGACTATGGCGCGCGATGCTACCGATGTCCTGATCGCGGGCGGCGGCTTTGCCGGCCTGACGCTGGCCATTGCGCTGCGTCAGGCGCTCGGCCCGTCGTTCGCCGTCACGGTGGCCGATCCGGCGCTGGGCAAAAGTCACGCCGACGACGAACGCGCCTCCGCCATCGTCGCCGCGGCGCGGCGGCTGTTCGAGACGCTCGGCGTCTGGGATGCCGTCAGCGAAGAGGCGCAGCCGATCCTCGACATGGTGGTCACCGACAGCCGGCTCGACGACGCCATGCGCCCGGTGTTTCTCACCTTCGCCGGCGAGGTCGAGCCGGGCGAGCCGTTCGCCCACATGATCGAGAACCGCCATCTCGTCGCCGCACTGGCCGAGAAGGCGAAAGCCATCGGCGTTACGCTTGTTGCGTCCGGCGTCGACAAGGTCAGCCGTAATGGCGAACGGGTCGTCGCCGAACTTAAGGGTGGCGGTGCCTTCGCCGCGCGGCTTCTGGCCGCCGCCGACGGCGCGCGCTCGTCGATCCGCATGAATGCCGGCATCGCGACCCACGGCTGGACTTACGATCAGGCGGCGATCGTCACCACCGTGGGCCACGAGCGCGATCATGGCGGCCGCGCCGAGGAGCATTTTCTCCCCGCCGGGCCGTTCGCGATCCTGCCGCTTAAAAATCGTCGCTCCTCGATCGTGTGGACCGAGGCCAAGGGCGAGGCCGAGCGCATCGTGGCGCTGCCGGACGATGCGTTCCACGACGAGCTCGAGAAACGCTTCAAGCTGCATCTCGGCGCGATCAATGCGGTCGGCGCGCGGCGCACCCATCCGCTCGGCTTCTTCGTCGCCCGCTCATTCATCGCCGAGCGCATCGCGCTGGTCGGCGACGCGGCGCATGTGATTCATCCGATCGCCGGGCAGGGGCTCAATATGGGCCTGAAGGACGTCGCCGCGCTCGCCGAAGTCATCGTCGACGCGGCGCGGCTCGGCCTCGATCCGGGTTCGGCGACGGTGCTGGAGCGCTATCAGCGCTGGCGCCGCTTCGACACCGTGACCATGGGCATCGCCACCGACGGGCTCAACCGGCTGTTCTCCAACCGCTCCGACGTGCTCCGCCTTGCGCGCGACATCGGCCTCGGCCTGGTCGACCGGGTGCCGAATTTGAAGCGGCTGTTCATCCGCGAAGCCGCCGGCCTGGTCGGCGAGGTGCCCAAACTGCTGCGCGGCGAAATGTTATAAAGCCGGGCATGAGTGCGGGGACCATGGCGTTCGACCACATCGCAGTCATCGGCGGCGGCGCCTGGGGCACGGCGCTGGCGCTCACATGCGCGCGCGCCGGGCGGCAGGTGACGCTGTGGGAACACGACGCCGCCAATGCGGCGCAGCTCGCCAACAAGCGCGAGAGCCTGTTTCTGCCCGGCGTGCGGCTCGACGACCGCATCACCATTGCGGCCGACCTCGCCGACGCCGCGCGGGCGCGGGCGATCCTGCTGGTGGTGCCGGCGCAGGCGGTGCGCAGCGCCACGAAATCCCTCGCGTCATCGCTCGCAGCGCGCACCCCGGTGATCGTGTGCGCCAAGGGCATCGAGCGCGGCACCAAGAAATTCATGACCGAGATCGTCGCCGAATGCGCGCCGAACGCGACGCCGGCGATCCTGTCCGGACCGAGCTTCGCCGCCGATGTGGCGCGCGGCCTGCCGACCGCGGTGACTCTTGCCGCGCGCGACGGCAAGCTGGCGCAGGAGCTTGCCCAGGCGATCGGCTCGGCGAGTTTTCGGCCTTATCACTCCACCGACATCCGCGGCGTCGAGATCGGCGGCGCCACCAAGAACGTGCTGGCGATCGCCGCCGGCGTCGTCACCGGCCGCGGGCTCGGCGCCAGCGCCGGCGCGGCGCTGACCACGCGCGGCTTCGCCGAGCTCACCCGCTTCGGCAAGGCGTTCGGCGCCAAGCCGGCGACCATGATGGGGCTGTCGGGCCTCGGCGATCTGCTCTTGACCTGCTCGACGCCGCAGTCGCGCAATTTCACCTTCGGCATGAAGCTCGGGCGCGGCGAACCGCTCGACGCGATCCGGCGCAACACCGGGCTTGCCGAAGGCGCCTTCACCGCGCCGGTGCTGCTGGACATGGCACGCGAGCGCTCGGTCGACATGCCGATCTCGGCCGCGGTCGCGGCGCTCCTCGAGCAAAAATTGAGCGTGGCCGAGGCGATCGAGTCCTTGCTGACGCGGCCTTTGAAGTCGGAGGAATAAATTAACCTCTCCCCGCGTGCGGGGAGAGGTCGAGTGAGCGGAGCGAACGAGGGTGAGGGGGCCTCTCCGCGATTCTGAGTGTTGCGGATCGAAGTGACGGTGATGCAGATATTCCCCTGAGCTCCGAGCCCAGCGGAGAGGCCCCCTCACCCCGACCCTCTCCCCGTAAACGGGGAGAGGGAGACGAAAGCGGAGGAATGACCATGGCGTATTGGCTGATGAAGACGGAGCCGGAGGAATTTTCCTTCGACGACCAAGTCAAGCGCGGCAAGAAGGGCGAGCCGTGGAGCGGCGTGCGCAATTTCACCGCGCGCAAATATCTCAAGGAGATGAAGAAGGGCGAGAAGTTCTTCTTCTATCACACCGGCGACGAGAAGCAGATCGTCGGCATCGGCGAGATCATTGCCGAGGCCTATCCCGATCCGACCGCGAAAGCCGGCGAGCCCTGGGTCGCCGTCACCACCGGCGCGGTCGAGCCGCTGCCGAAGCCGGTGACGCTCGCCGCCATCAAGGCGGAGCCGAAGTTCAAGGACATGCCGCTGGTGAAATACGGCCGCCTGTCGGTGCAGCCGGTGACTGACGAGCAATGGAAGCTCATCGCCAAGATGGGCGGCATGAAAGTTTGAGCAAGCGGAGGAACGCCATGATCTTTGCCGGAATCAATCATCTCGCCGTCATCATCGCCGCCGTGGTCGCCTGGCTGGTCAGCGCCGGCTGGTACATGAGTCTCGGCCGCATCTACCAGGCGGCGCTCGGCAAGACGCCGGAAGAGTGCAAAGCGGAAATGAAAAAGCCCGGCGCGTTCCTGCCGTTCATCTATGCCTTCATCGGCAACCTGGTGATCGCCTGGATGCTGGCCGGCGTTTTGGGCCATCTCGGCCCGGGCGAGGTGACGTTCAAGAACGGCGTCATCACCGGCGCGTTCTTGTGGTTCGGTTTCATCCTCACCACCATGGTGGTCAATTTCTGCTTCTCCGGCCGCGACAAAAGGCTGCTGCTGATCGACCTCGGCAACTGGCTGATCGCGCTGGTGGTGATGGGCGCGATCATCGGCGCCATGGGCCTGTAGCAGAGCGCGATCGGGGCGTGCCATGAACAATCGCATTGCGGTGCTCGCCGCATTTGCCGCGGTCTCGCTCTTCGGCGCCGCTGGTGGCGGCTTTTCGCAAACCGCGCCGGCGCCGGCCCCGCGCCCCGCCGCCGCGCCGCCGCCGAGCGCCGTGCCGGTGGTGATGACCATGGGCGACTTGATGAACACGCTGGTGCAGCCGCGTCATCTGAAGCTCGGCCTGGCCGGACAGGCACAGAACTGGCCGCTCGCCAAATACGCGCTCGAGCAGCTGCGCGCCGCCTTCGCCAATATCGCCAGCGCCAAGCCGAAGTTCGCCGGCATGCCGGTCGCCGACCTGGTCGACCTGGCGCTGACCCAGCCGTTCAACGCCATCGACGCCGCCATCAAGCAGCAGGACGCGCAAAAATTCGCCGCCGCCTATGACCAGGTCAATCAGGGCTGCAATGCCTGCCACATGGAGCTCGACCACCCCTATGTGGTGATCAAGACGCCCGATGCGTCGGCGTTCCCGAACCAGGAGTTTGGGGCGCGGCGGTAGATGGAAGACCCATGTTCCTAAAGCCGCCGAGAAAGCGGCCTTGATCGCTTGGACAGCGTTTCTGTTCGTGTTGATGATCTTGTCAAGGATCGAAGACCGCCGGAGGCGGCGGCGCTTCGCGCCGTCCTTGACAAGATCATCAACACGAACAAACCAGCATCCAAGCGATCAAGGCCGCGCTCCGATCAGTGAACGATAGTATTAGTGCTGGTGGGCCGGACTAGCATAGCTGCTCGCGCCTGCCATCAAGGCCGCGGCGCCGAGCCGCGCCCGCCTTGTCGTTTGTCCCGCTGCCATCGCATAATGGCGCCAACCAAGGATAAACGACGCGCGTTCGCGATTCCCGGAACGGCGCGTTGAGTGGAGGACAATATGTCGGAAAAAATTTACGAGGTTCCCGCCGAGTGGACCAAGCGCGCTTTCATCACGGACGCCGAATACCAGAAAATGTACGACAGCTCGCTGGCCGACCCCAACGGCTTTTGGGCCGAGCAGGCCAAGCGCATCCACTGGATGAAGCCTTTCCACAAGGTCAAGAACTCCTCGTTCGCCAAGCCGAACGTCTCGATCAAATGGTTCGAGGACGGCGCCACCAACGTCGCCTATAACTGCATCGACCGCCACCTGCGCGCGCGCGCCAATCAGACCGCGATCATCTGGGAAGGCGACGATCCGAAAGATTCCAAGCACATCACCTACAAGCAATTGCACGACGAGGTTTGCCGCTTCGCCAACGTGCTGCGCAACCGCAACGTCAAGAAGGGCGACCGGGTCACCATCTATCTGCCGATGATCCCGGAAGCGGCCTACGCGATGCTGGCCTGCGCCCGCATCGGCGCCATCCATTCCGTGGTGTTCGGCGGCTTCTCGCCGGACTCGCTTGCCGGCCGCATCGAGGATTGCAAGTCGAACGTCGTCATCACCGCCGACGAAGGGTTACGCGGCGGCCGTAAGGTGCCGCTGAAGGCCAATACCGATGCGGCGATCGCCAAAGCGGGCGGCGTCGATCATGTCATCGTGGTCAAGCGCACCGGCGCGCCCGTCGACATGGATCCGGTGCGCGATGTTTGGTACCACGAGGCCGCCGACATGGTCACGGCGGAATGCCCGTGCGCGGAGATGAACGCCGAGGATCCGCTGTTCATCCTCTACACCTCGGGCTCGACCGGACGGCCGAAGGGCGTGCTGCACACCACCGCCGGCTATCTGGTCTACGTCGCGATGACGCACCAATACGTCTTCGACTATCACGACGGCGACGTCTATTGGTGCACCGCCGACGTCGGCTGGGTCACCGGCCACAGCTACATCGTCTACGGCCCGCTGTGCAACGGCGCCACCACCTTGATGTTCGAGGGCGTGCCGAACTATCCGTCGATGTCGCGGTTCTGGGAAGTCATCGACAAGCACAAGGTCAACATCTTCTACACCGCGCCGACCGCGATCCGCGCGCTGATGCAGGCCGGCGACGCGCCGGTGACAAAAACCTCGCGCGCCTCGCTGCGGCTCCTCGGCACCGTCGGCGAGCCGATCAATCCGGAAGCCTGGGAATGGTATCACCGCGTGGTCGGCGACGGCCGCTGCCCGATCGTCGACACCTGGTGGCAGACCGAGACCGGCGGCATTTTGATCACGCCACTGCCCGGCGCGACCAAGCTGAAACCCGGCTCGGCGACGCGGCCGTTCTTCGGCGTCGTGCCGCAGATCGTCGATGCCGAGGGCAAGGTGCAGGAGGGTGCGACCAGCGGCAATCTGTGCATCGCCGATTCCTGGCCCGGCATGATGCGCACGGTCTATGGCGATCACGCCCGCTTCATCGAGACCTATTTCAGCGCCTATCCGGGCAAATATTTCACCGGCGACGGCTGCCGCCGCGACGCCGACGGCTATTACTGGATCACCGGCCGCGTCGACGACGTCATCAACGTCGCCGGCCATCGGCTCGGCACCGCCGAGGTGGAGTCGGCGCTGGTCGCGCACGCCAAAGTGTCGGAGGCCGCGGTCGTCGGCTATCCGCACAACATCAAGGGCCAGGGTATCTACGCCTATGTGACCTTGATGGCCGGCGAGCAGCCGACCGAAGAGCTGCGCAAGGAACTGGTGCAATGGGTGCGCACCGAAATCGGCCCGATCGCCTCGCCCGACCTGATCCAGTTCGCGCCGAACCTGCCGAAGACCCGCTCGGGCAAAATCATGCGCCGCATCCTGCGCAAGATCGCCGAGGACGAGTTCGGCAATCTCGGCGACACCTCGACGCTCGCCGATCCGGCTGTGGTCGACGATCTGGTCAACAACCGGCAGAACAAGAGCAAAGAGAGCGCGTAGCTCTTTTCCCTTCTTTCCCATCTTTCCCCTCCCCCTTGTGGGGAGGGGCAGGGGTGGGGGTCGCGAGGTAAAGCGAGAGCGAAGACGCCTCGCGCCGTGCTCACCTCCACATACGTGCGTCACCTCCCGACCCCCACCCCTCCCTCCCCACAAGGGGGAGGGAGCAGTCAGTGCACGTCGGCGGCAAAAAAATTCAGAGAAACTTTACCCTGTTCCAGCGGCGCTGCTGAGCGGGCGCGCGGTTTGGATTATGGTGAATCCCGATTAGTCATGGTTGCGTACCGGAGTATCCGACGATGCGAGGGAGAGTTCTGCTTGCGGCCGTGCTTGCGGCCGTCGCCATGTCATGGACGTGCGCGGCGCCCGCCCAGGCGCACGGCGATCTGGTGGCGCTGCCGGAGGCCTACGCGCCCGGCACCATCGTGGTGAAAACCTCCGAGCGGCATCTTTATCTGGTCGTCGGCGCCGGACAGGCAATCCGCTATCCGGTCGGCGTCGGCCGCGCCGGCATGCAATGGTCCGGCACCTCGGTGATCGAAGCCAAATATGTCAGCCCGGACTGGGCGCCGCCGCCCGACATCCGGCGCGAAAATCCGAAACTGCCGCGGCTCATTCCCGGCGGCTCGCCGCACAATCCGATGGGGGTCGCGGCGATGACGCTCTCAGGCCTCGACTACGCCATCCACGGCACCAACCAGCCGTCTTCGATCGGCCATTTCGTCTCCCACGGCTGCATCCGCATGTTCAACGAGGACGTGACGGATTTGTTTGGTCGGGTCGTGGTGGGGACGCCGGTGGTGGTGATCCGGTAGACGGACGACGGACGACGGACGACAGACGACGGAATAAGAGAGCGCCGCGGCAGCTGCGATCCGTCCTCTGTCGTCCGTCGTCCGTCGTCCGACTCACCTGCACCACGAGCCGCGCCGGCCGCCGTCGTAGCGGCGCGCGAAGCCGCCGGAGAGCATGGCGGCCGAAACGTCGGGCGTCGTGCGCGTCGCCACCGCGGCGTCGACCCTGCCGGCATATTTGTCGAGACCGACGTGCCAGATCGTGACGCCACCTTCGGCCAGGATCGTTTGCAGCGCCGCGCGCGCGGCGAGGGCTTTGCGCAGCTCGGCGGCGCAACGCGCATGCAGCTCGGCGGCATCGATGCCGCGCAGCCGGACATGGGTGTCGACGTCGAGCCCAGGCCATACCCGCACGCGCGCCGCGAACGTGTCGCCGTCGATGATGCGCAACACCTCGGTCGGATAGCTGAGCCGCGGATCGAAGCGTTGCGCCGCGGTTGCGGCGAACAGTGCCGGTGCCGCCGCACGCGGCGGCCGCAACGACGGCTTGAGCGCCGCGCCGGCGATCACGCCGAGCGCCAGCATGGCGCCGACGGCCATGAGGGTGTGGCCGCGCCGGGTATGCGCGAACGCCGAAAACGACAAATGCCGCATCGCATTCCCTGCCGGATGCACGCTGGGGAGCGTCGCGAAGAAGGATTATATTCCTCGCGCCAAGAGTCAAGAACAAATCAGCAACAGCCGGCGGAAATCCTCAGAAATCCGAGGCCAAGCCGTTCTTCTCCCAATCGCCGTAGCGGGTCGGATCGAGGCCGCTGCGGCCGCCGGATTCTTTCGCCTGCTCGGCTGCCTTGCGGTCGCGCTCGGCGCGCCGCGCGGCGGCTTCAGCCAGCGCGCGTTCGGCGGCCGGCGGCAGCGGGGGCTTCTTGTCGGGCTCGGTTGGCATCGCCTCTGACTTGGCGTAGCCGTGTGCAATTCTCAAGGTGCAATTCTTGAGGTGCCAATCCGCAAGGAGGCATTTTTGGCCAAAAGTGCGCGCAAGCCGGGAGCTCATTCCGGGGGCCGGGACGATGCGCCCGGGCTGGCGGCGCGGCACGTCGCGGCCGACATCGTCGAAGGCGTGCTGGGCCGCAACCGGGCGCTCGACGAGATGCTCGAAGGCTCCGATGCGCGCGCCGCGACCGCGGCGCTGGCGGCGCTGCCCGAACGCGACCGGGCGCTGACGCGGGCGATCGTCGCCGTGGTGCTGCGCCGCTTCGGCACGCTGCGCCATCTCTTGGGGTCCTTTCTCGAGCGCGGATTGCCGGCGCAGGCGCCGCGGGTCGAGACCGCGCTATTGATCGGCGCCGCGCAGATTCTGTTTCTCGACGTGCCGAACCACGCCGCGGTCGATCTCGCGGTGCGGCTGGCGCGCCAGGATCGCCACGCCTTGCATTTCGCCGGCCTGGTCAACGCGGTGCTGCGGCGGATCGCGCGCGAAGGCGCCGAGCGGCTCGCCGCGCTCGATGCGCCGGCGCTCGACACGCCGCCATGGCTGATGCAGCGCTGGATCAAGAACTACGGCGAGGCGACCGCGCACGCCATCGCCGCTGCCAATGGCCGCGAGCCGGCGCTCGATCTCACGGTGAAGTCCGATGCCGCCGGCTGGGCGGAAAAACTCGGCGGCCGCGTGCTGCCGACCGGTTCGGTGCGCACGCTGGCGCCGGGCGCGATAACGGCGCTGCCGGGTTTCGACGAGGGCGCGTGGTGGGTGCAGGACGCGGCGGCGTCGATCCCGGCGCGGCTTTTCGGTGACGTCTCGGGCTTGCGCGTCGCCGACCTGTGCGCCGCGCCCGGCGGCAAGACCGCGCAGCTCCTCGCCGCCGGCGCCAAAATCACCGCGGTCGATCGCGCACCGGCGCGGCTCAAGCGGCTCGCCGAAAATCTCACCCGCTTGTCGCTCGAAGCCGAGCTTGTCTGCTACGACGTGGCGGCGTGGAATCCGGAGCAACAATTCGACGCGGTGTTGCTCGACGCGCCGTGCACCTCGACCGGCACCATCCGCCGCCATCCCGACGTGCCGTGGCTCAAGCGCGCCGTCGACATCACCTCGCTCGCCACGTTGCAGCGCCGTTTGCTGGATCGCGCCGTCGCGCTGACCAAACCGGGCGGCACGCTGATCTATTGCACGTGCTCGCTCGAGCCGGAGGAAGGCGTCGAGATCGTCAACGCGCTGCTGGCCCGCGAGGCAGGCGTGCGGCGCGTGCCGCTGACGCCCACGGAGGTATTCGGCGAAGCCGAGTTTCTCAGTGGCGACGGCGATCTGCGCACGCTGCCGTGCCATTTTACCGATGCTGATTCGCGCTACGCCGGCGTCGATGGCTTTTATGCCGCACGGCTGGAAAAACGCTAGACTTTCATAGGTTTAGGGGTTTATTCCCCGGGTGCCCGGCGTTTCGTTATGGTGCAGCGACCCCCTCCCCACCCTCCCCCGCGAGCGGGGGAGGGTAGGGTGGGGGTGTATTTCCGGAGGGGTTGGCGCGGCGATGGCGCGCGGTTCGATCGGCAACAATTTGAAGCTGTCATGGCTGTTGCTGCGCGGCGGCTTGCGGCAAACCGCCGGACGGCTCAACGGCCATCCGTTGCTGCGCTGGCCGCTGCCGCAGTTCAAGGCCGATCGCCTGTTGATCTCGCCGCACGATCTGCGCACCGCCGACGCCACGCGCGCCACCGAAATCTATTCCGGCCGCTTCGCCTTCGCCGGCAAGGTCGTGGTCTGCGACGGCCGCTCGATCTTCGAGATGGAGCCGCCGTCGGACGAATGGGCGAAGGCGCTGTTGGGCTTCGGCTGGCTGCGCCACCTGCGCGCCGCCGAATCCGGCATCACGCGCGCCAATGCGCGCGCGCTGGTCGACGAGTGGATCGCGCTGCAGGGCTCGTGGCATCCGGTCGCCTGGCGGCCGGACGTGCTGTCGCGGCGCATCATCTCCTGGCTGAGCCAGGCGCCGCTGGTGCTGCAGGATGCCGATGCGCGTTTCTACCGCCGCTTCCTGCGCAGCCTGGTGCGGCAGGTGCGGTATCTGCGCCATACCGCAGGCGACGCGCGGCGCGGCGTGGCGCGCATGCAGGCGGCGCTGGCGCTGACCTACGCGGCGTTGTGCATCGCCGGCCAGGCGCGCCACATCAAGACCGCGACCGAACGGCTGCGCCACGAGATCGAGCAGCAAATCCTGCCCGACGGCGGCCATGCCGGCCGCGATCCCGGCGCCATCATCGAGGTGTTGATGGAGCTGTTGCCGCTCGGCCAGGTGTTTTCGTCGCGCAACATTGCGCCGCCGCAGGCGCTGCTCAACGCCATCGATCGCATGATGCCGATGCTGCGTTTCTTCCGCCACTCCGAAGGCACGTTCGCGCATTTCAACGGCATGGGCCCGACGCCGGCCGACCGGCTATTGACGCTGTTGGCCTACGACGAGATCCACGGCGCGCCGCTGTCGAGCGCGACCCATTCGGCCTATCAGCGGCTCGAGGCCAAAGGCGGCGTGCTGATCATGGATACCGGCCGCGCGCCGCCGATCGAGATGAGCCTGGAAGCCCATGCCGGGTGCCTGTCGTTCGAATTCTCCACGCCCAAGGGCAGCCTGATGGTGGTGAATTGCGGCATGCCGCCGACCGCGCGCGAGAACTGGCGGCCGTTCGCCCGCGGCACGCCGGCGCATTCGACGGTGACGTTCAACGACACCTCGTCGGCGCGCTTCGTCGAGACCGCGGCGTTCCGGCGCGTGCTCGGCGGCTCGCCGATGCTCGGCGGCCCGAGCCACGTCGCGGTGACCCGCGAGCAGGCGGCCGACGGCATCGTGTTGCGCGCAGCCCACGACGGCTATGCCGACCGCTACGGCATCCTGCACGAGCGCACCATCGTGCTGGCGGCCGACGGCACCAAGTTCGAGGGTGAGGACATGTTCCTGGCCGCCGACGGCAGCGCGCAATTGCGCACCACCCAGGACCGCTTCGCCGTGCGCTTCCACCTGCACCCTTCCGTGAAGGCGACGCGGCTGACCGACGGCCATGGCGTCATGCTGATGACGGCGAACAAAGAAGTATGGACCTTCACCGCGCCCGACGTCCGCGTCGATCTGGAGGACTCGGTCTATCTCGCCGCCACCGACGGCCCGCGCCGCACCGTGCAGCTCGTCATCCGCGGCCATGCCGGCAATACGCCGCGGGTGCTGTGGACCTTCCAGCAGACCACGTCCATGGCGCTCGCCAATGTCGGCACCGCGCGCCGCATGCGCGAAGAGGAACCGCGACTGCCGTTGTGAACTATTTGCATTTTCGTCTCCCCCGCGCGCGAGGGAGGGAGTAGAGAGAGGCGATGACCGAGCAGCTCCGCCGCGTAGCGCGCGTCCTCATTTCCGTCTCCGACAAGACCGGCGTCGTCGACTTCGCCCGCGCGCTGGCCGGCCACGGCATCGAGCTCATCTCCACCGGCGGCACGCGCAAGATTTTGAGCGAGGCCGGCCTGAACGTGCTCGACGTCAGCGATCTCACCGGATTCCCCGAAATGATGGACGGCCGGGTCAAGACGCTGCATCCAGCGGTTCACGGCGGCTTGCTGGCGATGCGCGGGAACGCCGCGCACACCGACGCAATGCGGGCGCACAATATCCGGCCGATCGATCTTTTGGTGGTCAATCTCTATCCGTTCGAAGCCACCACCGCGCGCGGCGCCGATTTCGCCGCCTGCGTCGAGAACATCGACATCGGCGGTCCCGCCATGATCCGCGCCGCGGCGAAGAACCATGACGACGTCGCCGTCGTGGTCGAGGCGAGCGACTACGCCGCGGTGCTGGCCGAGCTCACGCATCACTCGGGCGCGACCACGCTGGCGCTGCGCCGCCGGCTCGCCGCCAAGGCCTATGCGCGCACGGCGGCGTACGACGCGGCGATTGCCAATTGGTTCGCCAAGGCGCTCGACGACATCGCGCCGGACTATCGCGCCTTCGGCGGCCGGCTGATCGAGAAGCTGCGCTACGGCGAGAACCCGCATCAGGCGGCGGCGTTCTATCGCACGCCGGATCCGCGCTTCGGCGTCGCGACCGCGCGGCAGGCGCAAGGCAAGCAGCTCTCCTACAACAACATCAACGACACCGACGCCGCTTACGAATGCGTCGCCGAGTTCGATCCGGCGCGCACCGCGGCGTGCGCGATCATCAAGCACGCCAATCCGTGCGGCGTGGCGGAGGGCGACAATTTGCTCGACGCCTATCGCAAGGCTTTTGCCTGCGATCCGGTCTCCGCTTACGGCGGCATCGTCGCGCTCAACCGCACGCTCGACGCGGAAGCGGCGCGGGCCATCACCGAGATTTTCACCGAAGTCATTATCGCGCCGGACGCCACGGCCGACGCCATCGCCATCGTCGGCGCGAAAAAGAATTTACGGCTGCTGCTCGCCGGCGGCCTGCCCGATCCGCGCGCCGCGGGGCTGACGGCGAAAACCGTGGCCGGCGGTCTCCTGGTGCAGTCGCGTGACAATGCGGTGGTCGACGACATGGATTTGCAGCCGGTGACCAAGCGCGCGCCGACCAATGCGGAGCTGCGCGATTTGCGCTTCGCCTTCCGCGTCGCCAAGCACGTCAAGTCGAACACCATCGTCTACGCCAAGGATTTGGCGACGGTCGGCATCGGCGCCGGCCAGATGAGTCGCGTCGATGCCGCGCGCATCGCCGCGCGTAAGGCGATGGACGCCGCCCAAGCCGCCGGCCTCAAGGCGCCCGCCACCAAAGGCTCGGTGGTCGCCTCCGACGCGTTCTTTCCGTTCGCCGATGGCTTGCTGGTCGCCATCGAAGCCGGCGCCACCGCGGTGATCCAGCCCGGCGGCTCAATGCGCGACGACGAAGTGATCAAAGCCGCCGACGATCACGGCATCGCCATGGTGGTGACCGGGACGCGGCATTTCCGGCATTGACGTCATTCCGGGGCGCCACGAAGTGGCGAACCCGGAATCCATAACCACGGACAGTGCAGAACATGCACCGACAGTGATTATGGATTCCGGGCTCCTCGCTGGCGCTCGGCCCCGGAATGACGAATTCACACCGCGGCGGTGATCCACTGTTCGAGCTTCTGCCGCGGCGCGGCGCCGACCTGGCGCGAAGCGAGCTGGCCGTCCTTGAACAGCATCAGGGTCGGGATCGACATGATGCCGAATTTGGCCGCGGTGCCGGGATTCTCGTCGACATTGAGCTTGACGATCTTGACCTTGCCGTTGAGCGACTTGGAAATCTCTTCCAGCGCCGGCGCGATCATGCGGCACGGGCCGCACCATTCCGCCCAGAAATCGACCACCACGGGGCCGCTGGCCTTGAGCACGTCCTGCTCGAACGTCGCGTCGGTTGTTTTATCGACCATGAAAAACCTCACTTTTTCGGAAGGAATCGGCGGGCCAGCGGGGTTGAACCTATGAACCGGCCGAAAGGGCGTCAAGGGAGCTTCACCGCAGCGTGACCCTTAGGTCACGAGCCCTGTGGAAGCTTGGCCAATGCCGCGTCCATATCCGCGGCGGGCACTTCCATGAGCTTCGGCCCGTCGGTGAACAACAGCGCCGCGCGCACGGTTTTGCCGGGAAAGACCGCAGCCAGCACCGCGCGGTAGAGCGCGAGCTGGGTGACGTAGGGCGGCACAGCGTCGAGCCGGTCGGGAACGACCCTGTCGGTCTTGTAGTCGGCGATCAGCACCGTATCGCCGCTGACGGCGAGGCGGTCCACCTGGCCGGCGACCGCAATGGGATCGCCGGCGGCGCGCGGGATACGGCCGACGATCGGCACCTCGGCGCGGCTGCCCGCCGCAAAAATCTCGGCAAAGTTCTTGTCGTCGAGGATGGCGAGCACGTGTTGCGTCATCGCCGCCCGTTCGGCCGGGGCGAAGTCCGCGGCGGCGTTGGCGAGATAGCGCGCGGTTGCCTCCTCGCGGCGCTCGGCCGCAATGTCGGGCAGCGATTGCATCAGCCGATGCACCAGGCGTCCGCGCGCCAGTGCTTTTTGCCGGTCGGCCGCGGAGCTGCCGGCGGGCGCCATGCGGCCGATGTCTTCATCGAACGCCGAGGACGGCGAGATCGGCACGCGCCGCGGCGCCTCGGGCGGCGCCGGCTTGCGCAGCCACGCCGGCAGTTCGCGCGTTGCGGTTTTCGCGGGCTGCGCTGGCGCGGCGGCGCCCGGCAAGAGATCGGCCGGCGACTTGCAATAGCGCAAAACTTTGTCGTCGCCGTCACCTTCGCCCACCAGGAACGGCGCGAGCGCGTCGCGGATCAGATCGTACCAGCAGTTCTTCGGCCGCCCGCGCAGCCCGTCGGCGCCGCACACGATCAGCCGGCGCGCGGTGCGGGTCATGGCGACGTAGAGCAGCCGGCGGTATTCGTGCTCGGCCTCGGCGGCGGCGAGGCTACGCGCGGTGGCGACGCCCGGCACATCGTCGGCCTTGCGGCCGACCCAAATCATTGCGCCGCTCTTGTCGCCGTCGGCGAGCTGCAGGAGCCGCGGCGGCCGCGGCCCGGCGGGCGGCGTCATGGTGTCGGCGAGGATGACGACCGGCGCTTCCAGCCCCTTGGCGCCGTGCACGGTCATGACGCGGACCTCGTCGCGCGCGATTTCCATGTCGCGTTTGACCTCGGCGCGGGCGTCGCGCAGCCAGGCGCAGAACCCTTGCAGCGACGGCGTCTCGCGCCGCTCGTAGTCCAGCGCCAGATTGAGGAACTCGTCGAGCGCGTCATTGGCCTCGGCGCCGAGCCGGCTGAGAAAACTTTTCCGCGCGCCGCCGGCGCCGAGCAGTTTTGCGTAGAACGCAAACGGGGTCCCTTGCCGCGCGTCCTGCGTGAGCTCATCGAGCCGCGCCGCGGCGCGGGCAAAAATCTCCCGCTCCGGTTCCTTCTTGGTCAGCGCGACGCGCAGCGGCACGCGGCCGCGGTCGTGGGCGACGGCGAACAGATCGTCGTCGGAAAAGCCGAACAGCGGGCTGCGCAGCACCGTCGCCAGCGCCAGATCGTCTTGCGGCAACGACAGCGCGTCGGCAAGTGCCATCAGATCCATCACCGCGATATGCTCGGTCAGCATCAGGCGGTCGGCGCCGGCGACTTCGACGTGCTGCTGCTTCAGCGCGCGGATGATCGCCTCGAACAATTCGCCGCGCTGGCGCACCAGGGTGAGAACGTCGCCGTAGCGCGCCGCGCCGTCGTCCACGATTCTGCGCACGGTGCGGGCGATGCGCCGGGCGAGCCGCACCCGCGGGCTGGTCTCGCTCACGGTGTCGAACGGCGCGTCCCAGCCTTCGATCTCCCTGCGCTGATCGGGTTTTAGCGGCTCCCAGATCTCGACCACGCTCGGCGGCGCGTCCGGCAACGCGATGTGCGGCGGGAAGCCGCCCGCGTCGGAAGTGACGCTCGCGGCGATTTCGGCGCGTTTGAACACTTCGTCGACGGCGCCGAGAATGGAATCGCCGGAGCGGAACGAGTGCTCGAACTTGCTGACGACGAATGTCTGCCCGCTCTTCTCGTGGGCGCTGCGGAAATAGCGCAGCATCTCGGCGAATTCGCGCGGCGCGGCGTCCTGGAACGAGTAGATCGACTGCTTCTCGTCGCCGACCGCGAACATGGTGCGCCGGACGCTGCGCGCGCCGGCGCCGGCGGTGAATTCGGCCGTGAGCCGGCGCACGATCTCCCACTGCTTGTGGCTGGTGTCCTGCGCCTCGTCGACCAGCACATGGTCGATGCCGAGATCGAGCTTGTAGTGCACCCAGGCGGCGTCGGTGTCGCGCAGCAGCGTCAGCGTCTTGTCGATGAGATCGTCGTAATCGAGCAGCCCGCGGCGCTGTTTCTCGCCGGCGTAGCGCGTCAGCACCTCGTGGGTGACGGTGAGCAGTGCCTCGCTGCGGCCACGGCAGGCGACGGCGCGGTAGCGTTCGAGGAGCGCACAGACGCGGCCTTGCTCGGCGCCGAGCCGTTCGACCAGCGCCTTATCGCTGATGGCTTTCGACACGATAGATTTGCGCGGCGTGCGCGCGGTGCTGGTGAGGAAAATATCGAGATAAGTCTCGACCCGCTCGGCACCGGAAAGCGTCGCCAGACGTGCGAAGCGATCGGCCTGCTCGCCGTCGCTCTTGCCGCCCTGCGCCAGGATTTTCGCTAGCGCCGGCCATTCTTCCGGCGCGATGATGGTGCCGGCGAAATAGTCCGCCTCGATCTTTTCGAGGCTGTCGGACGGATCGACGCCGAGCTTTTCCGACAATTTTGCGATCGCGGCATCGACGCCGCCGGCGTGTGTCACCCATTGCATGATGGCGTCGCGGTTGCCGATGGCCTCGCGCACCACGTCGCGGAAGGTCTGGTCGGCCGCCGCCGTCATGGCGATGGTGAGCGCGCGGGCCAGCGCGCTGTCCGGCGCGGCGGCGCCGTCGAGCAGCACGCCGAGCGTCAGCCGCTCGAGGAGCTGCGATTGCTCGGCCTCGTCGAGCACGCTGAAGCGGGCGGCGACATTGGCCTCGAACGGGAACTGGTGCAGGAGCTGCGTGCAGAAGGCGTGGATGGTGTGCACCTTCAAGCCGCCCGGCGTCTCCAGCGCGCGGGCGAACAGCCGCCGCGCCAATGCGCGCCGCGGCGCCGTCGCCGCGACGTTGGCGTGCGCGGCAATGGCCTTGTCGAGCCTTGCATCGTCGAACGTCGTCCATTCCGCCAGCCGGTCGAACACCTGCTTGGCCATGTTGGCGGCGGCCGCTTTGGTGAAAGTGATGCAGAGAATTTTTTCCGGCGCGACGCCTTCGAGCAGAAGATTGATCACGCGCTGCGCCAGCACATAGGTCTTGCCGGAGCCGGCATTGGCGGCGACCCAGGCTGACACCATGGGATCGGAGGCTTCGCTCTGCCGCCGCCGCACCTCGCCCGGAATGGTGTCCGGCGCTCTCATTCGCCGCCCCAAATGTCGTCGATCTCGCCGCCGGTCGCCGACCATTCCTTGACCCTGGCGAGGTGGTCGTAATCGCCGTAATGGGTGGTCCACAGCGGATGCACCAGCGAGCGATAGGGCTCGCTCTCGTCGGCGAAGCGCGTGGCGAGCGTTGCGAGCTTGCCGAGCGCGCGGTCGGCTTGGCTGTCGGCCGTGCCTTCGGTGAAATCGATCAGCTTCGGCTCGCCGGGCCGCGCGCCGCCTTTGAGCAGCACGTAGCCGATCTGCGCCACCGAACTGCCTTTCGGAATCTCCTTGAAGCCGCCCTGGCGCAGGATCGCTGCTTCGAGCGTGAGCTGCGGCGCCAGCCCGGTGCGCACCTGCTTTTCGGTGCGCGCCGCGCCGGTCTTGTAGTCGAGGATGACGTAACGGCCGTCGGCGCGGCGCTCGATGCGGTCGGCGATGCCGCGCAGCGTGAAGAGGCCGTTGGCCACTGGAATCTCGCCGCGGATCTCGGCGGCCAGCGCGGTGATGCCGGGGCGGCGCTGCCGCTCCCAATCGGCGAACCAGCGCGCGATGCGCAGAAAGCGCGGCCACCAGAACGCGCGCGCTTCGGGAAAATCCTCAAGCATGGCGAAATGCGGCCGGCCGCGTTCGATGATCTCGCGCGCCGGATCGGGCGGCAGTCCGTCGGCAAAGTTTTGGGTGAATTCGCCGATCGCGGCGTGGATCATGGTGCCGCGTTCGGCGGCGCCGGGCGACATGTCGACCGGATCGAGCGGCGCCAGGCGCAAAATGTATTTGGCGTAGATGGTGTACGGATCGCGCAGCCAGTTCTCGATGTCGGTGACGGACAGACGCTTCGGCCGTACCGCGGCCGGCGGCTTGGGCGCCGGCTGCGGCTCCGGCGCGACCTTGTCGGGCCGGTCGAGCTCGCGCGCCCAGGCCAAATAAGCGTCGCCGCGCGCACGCGTCGCTTGCCATCGCTCGCCGGCGACCGCGGCGAGGCGCTGCAGAAAGCGCGACGGCACTGTCGGCGCGCCGGCGATCTTGGCGGCGTGGGTCAGGATCACGTCGCGAGCGCCGAGCAACTGCGCGAAATCGTGGGCGGAGAGACCGATGCGGCGCTCCGGCAGATCGAGGCCCAGCGCAAGCCGCATCGGCCGGCTGAGCCAGGCGTCGGTCCGGCTCTCCGGCGGCCAAGTGCCTTCGACCAGGCCGCCGAGCACGACGCGGTCGTTCTCGGTCAAGCGCGCTTCGAGCGGGCCGAGGATGCGCACGCGATATCCCGGACGGGCGGGGCGGTGCACCACGCGATCGGCAAGCGCCGCGGCAAACAGCTCCACATAATCGGCCGGCTTCACGGCGAGGCGGGCCGCGGCATCGCTCGCCGCCAGTTCGTCGAGCGCATCGGCGAGTTTTAAGCCGTCGGCATCGGCAAACGCGATCGCGTTGCCGTCGTGCAGCGACAGGGCTTCGACAACGGCGCGGTGGCGCTTCGCCAGCTCGTTGAGTGGCTGCGGCGCGTTGCCGAGGTCTTCGAGCGGAACAAGCGCATCGCCGAGCCGGCGAACAAGCTCGGCGGCGGCTTCGAGCGCGGCGTCGCTCAGGCCGGTGCGCGGATCGGACGGATGCAGATCGACCTTCTCGTCGCGCCGGAATTTGGCCAGCACGTCGCGAAAAGTTCGCAGCGCCTGGCCCAAGCCGCGCGTGCCGGAGCGCGGCCGCGGCCCGCGCAGAATCGCGCGCTCGAGCGTGGCAACCGCGTCGTCCCAGCTGGCGTTGCCGAGCCGCAGCAGCGGATGTTTGAGCAGCGCCAGCAACGTCACCGGGGCGAGGCCGCCAAGGGCTGCCTCGGCGGCGAGCCGGGCAAAAATTCCGGCTGGGGTGTCGGCGAGCTTGTCGCCGCCGGAATCCTCGGCCGCGATGTTCCAGCGCTTGAGCGCGGCAAGCACGCGGTGGCCGAGCGCACGGTCGGGCGTGACCAGCGCCGCGGTCTTGCCGTCGTGGACCGCTTGGCGCAACGCCACCGCGATGGCGAGCGCTTCCTCCTCGGCGTTCGCCGCTTCGATCACGGCGACATTTTCGAGCGCCGCCGCCACATCGGCCGCGAAGACCAGATCGGCGGCTTTTTGCTGCCACAGCTCGGTCGCGGCCGCCGGCCGCAACGCCTCGGACATCAGCCGGTCGCGGCCGCGCGCCAGGCCGAGCGTGACGACACGATCGCGGCCGATGCCGATGCGGTCGAGCAGCGCCTGCATGGCGAATTGCGGATGGCCGGGCGCCGGCGCCCCCTCCCTACCCTCCCCCGCGCGCGGGGGAGGGTGGGGAGGGGGATCGCCCGCGATCAGCCGCCACGACGGCTCGTCGAGATCGGTATCGAGGCCGGGCAGCACCACGGCGCCGTGGGGCAGCCGCGCGATGGTGGCGATCAGCTCTGCCGTCGCCGGGATCGAGCCGGTCGAGCCGGCGGCGATCACCGGCGCGTCGGTGTTGCGGGCAAGCCGCGCCGCCTCGGCCTTGATCAGAAGATCGCGCCGCGTGGCGGCCTCGACAAATCCGCGCTCGGTCAAGATTGCCGGCCATTGCGCGGCGGCGATCTGCAAGAACTTCAGCGTCAGTTGCCAGTAGCGGTCGAGCTCGTCCGGCACCAGTTGGTCGAGGCGCTGCCATGGCACGCCGCGCGTCGTCATGTCGTCGATCAGCCGCGCCAGATCGTCGGCCAGCGCACAAGCCGCCGCCGGCGTCTGCGCGACCAGCGGCGAGCCGGCCGCGCCGTGGACGTCCGGCGATGCGGCCCATGCGCCGATCAGATTGGTCAACAGCAGGCGCCGTTCCAGGCCGCCGAGCGCTTCCGGCAGCGCCAGCGCCTCGGCGGCAATCTCGCCGGTTGCGGCTTCGGCAAAGGCGATCTCGTCCTCGTCGATATCGCCGATGGCGACGATGCGCGGCAGGATCGCCGCGTCGTCTTTCAGGTAATCGAGAAAGGTGTCGCGCGCCAGCCGGCAGGCGCGGCGCGTCGGCAGAAACAGCGTCGCCTGGGCGAGCGCCAGCGGGTCGCGCGGCGCCGCCAAGCCGAGCTTGCCACCGATCAACGCCTCGATCAGCGTCGGCAGAAACGGCGCCGACGCCGGAATGGTGAAAACGCGCGCTGCCATTTTGGGTTCGCGGAAAATCGCCGCGCCGGTCTAGCAGATTCCACCAGGCCGCTGCGAGTTTTAATGGGCGGCCGTGAGCACCGCCTCGGCGGCGGTGACCGCGTCCGGGGTGCCGACATGCATCCAGACGCCTTCGAGGCGAAGCCCGAACAGGCGGCCCTGGTCGCCGGCACGGTCGAACAACAGCGTCAGCGGGAAGGCGCCGGTGGGCGCAGCGGCGAACAGCGCCGGGGAGAGAATGGCGGCGCCGGCATAGACGAATGGGACCACGTCGCGTTCGCCGCGCCGTTGCAGCCGGCCGTCGGGCGCCATGGCGAAGTCGCCGCGGCCCTCATAGCCGACGCTGCCGGTGGCCGATGCCAAGAGCAGCAAGGCGTCCATGGCGCCGGCGTCGAAAGCGTCGGCGAGCCGGACGAAATTCGGTTTGACGCCGTCGAGCCACAGCGTGTCGGAATTGACCAGGAAGAACGGCGCGTCGCCCAATTGCGGCAAGGCTTTGGCGATGCCGCCGCCGGTGCCGAGCAGGCTGCCGCGCTCGTCGGAGATGATGATTTGCGGCCGCTGCCGCGACGCCAGATGCCGCTCCAGCGCGTCGGCGAGATAATGCACGTTGACCACGGCGCGCTCGACATTCGCATCCGCCAGGCGGTCGAGCGAATAATCGATCAGCGACTTGCCGCCAACGGTGACCAGCGGTTTTGGGACGCCGCCGTTATACGGCCGCATGCGCGTGCCGAGGCCGGCAGCCAACACGAACGCGCTTTTCGGCATCATGGTTTCGCCCGGCCCCGCCGTCCGATTCGCCCTATCATACATCCCGGGCGGGCACATTGGTGGCATACCAGTCGGCGAGCAGGCTGAGCGCCGGATGCGCCAGCGCGCGCTGCAGGTAGTTCCATATGCGCGGCATGTGACGCAGGTATTGCGGCTTGCCGTCGCGCCGGTCGAGGCGAGCGAAGATGCCGAGGATCTTTGTCGCGCGCTGCGCCGCCAGCGTCGCATAAAGCCGGGTGAAGCCGGCGGTGTCGAATTTCGGATCGTCCTTGAGGCGAGCGCGGACATAGCGGCTGAGCAGCGCCACTTCCATCGCTTCCGGCACATCGACCCGCGCATCCTGGAGGATCGAGGCGACGTCATAGGCCGCCGGCCCGATCAGAGCGTCCTGGAAATCGAGCACGCCGATGCGGGCGACGTCTTCGCGGTCCGCGAGCCACAGCAGATTGGGCGAGTGATAATCGCGCAGCACCCAGGTCGGCTGAGCTTCGAGCGCCGGCCGCAACGCGTTGCGCCACAGCGCGGCAAAGGCGTCGCGCGCATCGGCGGTCGGCGGCGCATTGACGCTCGGCAGGTACCAGTCGAGCAACAGCTCGGCTTCGATCAAAAACGCGTCGGCGTCGTAGCGCGGCAGGCGATAATCGAAATGCGGCGCGATCGGCAAAGTCTCCGGCAGTTTGCGGCGATGCAGCGAGATCAGCACGTCGATGGCGGCGTCGTAGCGCTCGGCGCTCGGCGCCGGCGGCTCGCCGTCGACGATGCGCACCTCGCCGAGATCCTCCATGACGATCAGCCCGCGCGCCGGATCGGCGTGCAAAATCTCCGGCGCCGACAGGTTGCGGTCGCGCAGGCCGCGCGCCAGCGCCACATAGGGGATGGTGTCCTCGGCGAGATGAGCGATGGCGCTGTAGGGCTTGCCGTCGCGCACCGGCGGGCCGTCGGGCCGCGGCGGCGCGTTCATCAGGATCATGGTGCGGTTGTCGAGCGTGAGCCGTTCGAAGATGCGCGTCGAGGCGTCGCCCTGCATGCGCTGGCGCCGCGCCGCGCCGACGCCGGATTCGTCGAGGAAGGCGCGTACCAGCGCGATGCGTTCGGCGCGCGGCGCAAAGGCGCCGTAGCCGACATAGCGCACATTGCGGGCTTCGGCGCCGAGTTCCGGCTCAAGCGTAAACGTGATGTCGAAACGGTTGGGCGGCAGCAGGCCGGCGGCACGATCGGGCCATTCCAACAGCACCACGGCGCCGTCGGGCAAATCGTCGAAGCCGAGCTCGGCCAATTCCGCCGTGCCCGAGATCCGGTACAGGTCGGCATGCACCAGCGGGAAGCGCGGCAGCTCATAGATCTGCACGAAAGTGAAGGTCGGGCTCGGCACTTCGATGGTGTCGTCGCCGGCCAGATGGCGGATCAGCGCGCGGGCAAAAGTGGTCTTGCCGGCGCCGAGGTCGCCCGACAGCGTCACCAGATCGCCGGGCTCAAGCGCGCCGGCGACATCGGTCACGAAGGCGGCCAGCGCCGCTTCGTTCGCGATGGTCACAGTAAAGCTCGCGCCGCCCGTGCTGGTCAGCAGCATCGTGATTTAGGCCGCCGTGAGCGTGGCGGCTTCCCCGGTCGGGAAGGTGCATGTCACAGTCGTGCCCTCGTCGACAACCGAGGCGATGCTGACCGTGCCGCCGTGCAGCTCGACGAACGAGCGCACCAGCGAGAGGCCGAGTCCGGGGCCGCGATGCTGCGAGCCGAGCGAATGGGATTCGAACAAGTCGAACACTTTCTCCAAGACGTCGGGCGGAATGCCCGGGCCGCGGTCGGTGACCGCGAAGATCACCGCGTCGGCATGCCGCTCGGCCCGGAGCGTAATCTTTCCGCCGGGCGGCGAAAAGCTCACCGCATTGGCGAGGAGGTTGAACAGGATTTGCCGCACCCGCCGCTCGTCGGCGGTGAACGTGCCGATATTTTGCGGCGCGCTGATGTCGAGGATGAGGCCGGGGCCGGCCAGGCGGTCCTGCACGCCCTGGGCCGCCGCCGCCATGGTGGCGCGGATGTCGACGGCGCCGAGCTCGAGCTGCATGCGGCCGGCGTCGATGGTGGCGAGGTCGAGGATGTTGTTGATCAGCGCCAATAGCGTGTCGGTGGAGACGGTGATGAAATCGAGATATTCGCGCTGCTTTGGCGCAAGCGGCCCGGTCGAGGGATCGCCGAGCAGGTGGACGAAGCCGATGATGTTGGTGAGCGGCGAGCGCAGCTCATAGGACACGTGGTGGACGAAATCGATCTTGATCTTGTCGGCGTCTTCCAGCGCCTCGTTGCGCTCGCGCAGCGCGCGCTCGACGTTCACCGAATCGGTCACGTCGTGGAACGTCACCAGCGTGGCGCCGTTGGGCAGCGGCACTGTCGTGCAATCGACCACGCTGCCGTCGCGGCGATCGAGTCGCGCCGCCTCGATCGGCTCGCGGCTGTCGATCGCGGTGACGAATTCGCGCAGCTTCTGCCAGGTGCTGCCGTCGCCGTGCAGCGGCCGGCACAGCGCCGTGATGGTCTCGATATGCGGCCGCTCGGCCAGCGCCTGCGGCGCGAGATGCCACATCCGGGCGAAGGCGGCATTATGCAGGCGAAGCCGCCCGTCGCTTGCGAACACCGCGACGCCTTCGGCCAGATTGTCCAGCGTCTCGCCCTGGACGCGGATCATTTCCTCGAAACGGCGGTCGAGGTCGAGCCGCTCGGTGACGTCGTGGAACAGGTAGGTGACGCCGCCGTCCGGATTGGGCGTGGTGACGACGCGCAAGGTGCGGCCGTCGGGCAGGTGCCAGGTATATTCCTTGGCCTCGACGGCGCGATAGGTTTCGTGCAGCTGCGCCTTCCATTGCCGGAAATCCTGCTCCTCCGGCAGCTTGCGCGCGCTGCGCAGCGCCTCGATGACGGCCGAATCGGTCGGCCCCTGGTCGAGATAGGCGGCGTCGAGATCCCACAGCGCGCGGTAGGCGGCATTGTAGAACGTCAGCCGGTGATCGGCGTCGAACATGGCGACGCCGGTGGACAGTTGATCGAGCGTGCGGCGATGGGCATCGACCATGCGGGCGAGCGCAACCCGCATGGTTTCGGCTTCGGTGGCGTCAAGCCCGATGCCGGCGCTGCCGGTATCGGTGCGGAAATCGAGCACGTCGAAGGTGCGCCGGGAGCCGGCGACCACGGCCGGCAGCCGCCCGGTATAGGAGCCGTTGGCGGCGAGCGCGCGCAAAATATTGTCGCGCGCGGTGCTGTCGAGGAGTTCGAGGCGCCGCGCGACGGCGTCGTCGCTATTTTTGGCTTCGACCGCGCGCGCATAGGCGGGATTGGCGAAGGTCAACTGGCCCGCCGCGTCACGAGTCCATACCGGCGACGGCAGGTGCTCGATCAAGGCGCGCAGCGAAGCGACGTCGTTCAGTAGCCTCTCATGGCGCGACAAAAGCTCGACCAGGTCGCGCTTGACGCCGATGGCGTCTTTCAGCCGCAACACGGCGCGGCCGCCGATGGCGCGGCCCTGTACTTCGATCGGATGGCCGTGCAGCGTGGTCAAGGTCCGCGAAAAACCTTCGCCGTGGCTGCGCAAGCCTTCGACCGCCTGCTCCATGGCCAAAGCCTTGCCGGGTTCGAGCCAGCTGCCGAAGGCGAGCACGCGATGCGGCGCGGCGACGCCGACGATGGCGGGATCGCCGTCGATGCGCGGCTCGTCGCAGCCGGCCGGCCAATCCACCATCACCTGCGGCTCGGAAAACAACAGCGCATTGGCGCGGTCGAGATCGTCGCGCAGCGCGGCGATCTGGTCGCGCGAGGAGGTCTCCAGCCGGGCCGACCGCGCGTGCATGCGCACCAGCAGGATCGCGGTGACGACGGCGAACAGCATGAGGCCTAGCAGCACCACCAGCACGGCGATCTCATGCCGGTCGATGCTGTCTTGGGCGCTGGCCACAAGCTCGTGCAGCGCGATGACCGGTTTTTGCTCGGCGCTGGCGGGGAGGGGAAAAACCGCGCCGACAATGGCGGTGAAGAATCCGCGTCGCCACGGATGCGCGCAGCTGCCGCTGATCCGGATCGTGTCCGGCATGCCCCTTCGCCTCTGCTGGCCGCCACCGCCCATAGCCAGCCCCCTCCCTTCCCTCCCCCGCACGCGGGGGAGGGAAGGGAGGGGGCAAGCCCCGCGAATCATTCAACTTTACTCTCAAGCGGAATCGCGCCGAAAGAGTCCAGATCGTGAACGTGAGCGCGATGGAACCGGGGCTTACGCCCGCGCGCCGGCGACGCGGCCGGATGCGGTGCCGAGCGCCTCGGCGTTGCGCGCCATGTCGTGCAGATTGATGCGGCTCAAGGCGACGCCGAATTCCTGCTCGGCGCCCGACAAAGCCGGCAGCACCACCTTGCTCAGCAGCTCGGAGCCGGCGGGTTCATCGTCGATGTCGTCGACGGTTCCGGCGGCGCGCAAAATATCGTTGGCGGTGACGCGGCGCGCTTCGCGTGCCAACTCGTAGCCGCCGCGCGGGCCGCGGACGCCTCGCAAAATTCCTTCACGCACCAGGCTCTGCAGCACGGATTCCAAGTGTCGCGGCGGCAAGGCGTGGCGCGCGGCGAGCGTTTTTGCCGAAATCGGACATCCGGGCGCCTGCATAGCCACATCGATGACCGCTGCAATTGCGAGGAGTCCTTTGCGTGGGAGCAGAGGCATGTACTGGAAAAACGTCGCTGTGGGGGAATGGTTCGTATGGAGGTATCCTAATACATCCGCGACGGTCATCCAGTAAGTAAATCGGCAATTAGCCGCAGGTTTATTCGGTTTTCGCTTCCAATCCGGTGGAACCGAGGCCCCCCGCGGCACGCTCTGTCGAGTCGAGATTGTTCCATTCAACAAGTTTCGCCTGTTGAATAGGCGCGATGACCAGTTGGGCGATGCGCATGCCGCGCGAAACGACGAATTTTTCAGCGCCCACATTGACAAGAATGACCTGTAACTCTCCGCGATAGTCGGCGTCGATCGTTCCCGGCGTATTGAGCACGGTGACGCCGTGGCGGGCGGCCAAGCCGGAGCGCGGCCGCACCTGGCCTTCGCTGCCGGGCGGTAGCGCGATCGCGACGCCGGTCGGGATTACGGCACGGCCGCCCGGCGGTATTTCGACCGGCGTGTCGGCCGGCACGGCGGCGAGCAGATCGAGGCCGGCGGCGAGCGCGCTCTGATATTGCGGCAGCGGCAGATCGCGCCCGTGCGGCAGCCGGACGATGCGCACCTCGATCGGCGCCTGGTTGCTCACCGCTTCGTCTCCGCGAGCTCGGCGCCGATGCGCGCGATCAAGGCACGGGCGACGTCGTCCTTCGATTGCGGCGGCCAGGACTCGACGCCGGTCGCGGTGATGAGATGGATGGTGTTGACGTCGCCGCCCATGATGCCGGTCGCGGGCGAGACGTCGTTGGCCAAAATCCAGTCGCAGCCTTTTTTGGCGAGTTTTGCTTGGGCATTGGCGACGACATTGTCGGTCTCGGCGGCAAAGCCGATGACGAGCCGCGGCCGGCCGGCATTGCGGTGCGCGATCGTGGAGAGGATGTCGGGATTTTCGGTCAGCGCCAAGGTCGGCGTCTTGCCCGGCTCTTTCTTGATCTTGTTGTCGCTCGGCCGCTCGGCGCGCCAGTCGGCGACGGCGGCGGCGAACACCGCGACGTCGGCCGGCAGCGCCTGCTCCACCGCCTTGAGCATCTGCCGCGCGGTTTCGACCTTCACCACCGACAGCCCGGGCGGATCCGGCAGATTGACCGGGCCGGACACCAGCACCACATCGGCGCCGGCCGCCGCCGCGGCCGCGGCAATGGCGTGGCCCTGCTTGCCCGAGGAGCGGTTGGCGATATAGCGCACCGGATCGATCGGCTCGTTGGTCGGTCCCGACGTGACCAGGATGCGCTTGCCGGTGAGCGATCCGGTGCGGCGCATGATCGCTTCGACCGCGGCGGCGATTTCCGCGGGCTCGGCCATGCGGCCCAAACCGGCTTCGCCGCGTTCGGCCATCTCGCCCGCATTCGGGCCGACGACGTGCACGCCGTCGCTGCGCAATTGCGCAAAATTGCGCGCCGTCGCCTTGGCGGCCCACATGTGCGGGTTCATCGCCGGCGCGATCAGGATCGGCTTGTCGGTGGCGAGCAGCACCGCGGTGGCGAGATCGTCGGCGTGGCCGCCCGCCATCTTGGCCAACAGGTCCGCCGTTGCCGGCGCGACGACGATGAGGTCGGTGTCGCGGGCGAGACGAATGTGACCGACGTCGAACTCGCTCTGCGGATCGAACAGATCGGTGAAAACGTGCTCGCCGCTCAACGCGCCGGCGGCGAGCGGCGTGACGAAATGCTGCGCGGCGGCGGTGAGGATGCAGCGCACCTGCGCGCCGCGGTCCTGCAGGCGGCGGATCAGGTCGAGCGATTTATAAGCGGCGATGCCGCCGCCGATGATGAGCAGGACGCGGTTGCCGTTTGCATCAGTCGCGCGCGCCTTCTGCCGTGCGGGCTGCGACGGCGGTTCGAAATTCTCCAAAACTTCGTGCCCCGTCTCTTGCGCCGCTTCTTTCAGAATGACGCGGACCTCGTCCTCCATCGACCGGCCATGGCGCGCCGCGCGCAGGCGCAAGAGCTTCTTCAGCCTGTCGTCGAGCTGCCGGACGGTGAGACTGGCCATGGCGAGTTCCGTAAAGAAATCAGAGACTAGCACGGCACTGATTGCATTGCAATCAGTGCAATCATCAGATATGAAAGGCGATCCAAAAGAGCAGCGCGGCGATCACCCAGAGTGCCGCTATGGTCCAACGGCTGCGGCGGCCTTCGGCTTTCTCCATCTCGGCGAGCGTCTGCGGCGATAGCACCAGGCCGTCGCGGGTGATCTCGTCGAGCTGATCGAGCACGCGGGCGCCGCGCGTGAGGAGCCCCGGCGCGCTGCCGACGAAACGGCCGACTTCGGCGACGCCAAGCGCGGCGCTTTCCAGCTTGCCGGCCGGGCCGAGATGCCGCGTCATCCATTCGCGCACCACGGGCTCGGCGGTGGTCCACATGTCGAGCTTGGGATCGAACGAGCGCGCCACGCCTTCGACCACCACCATGGTTTTTTGCAACAGCAGCAATTCCGGCCGCGTGCGCATGTCGAACAGGCCGGTGACCTCGAACAGCAGCGTGAGCAGCTTGGCCATCGAAATGTCTTCGGCGGTGCGGTTATGGATCGGCTCGCCGATGGCACGGATGGCTTGGGCGAAATTCTCCACCGAATGGTGCGGCGGCACATAGCCGGCCTCGAAATGCACTTCGGCGACGCGGTGATAATCGCGGGTGATGAAGCCGTGCAGAATTTCGGCGAGGAACAGCCGCTCCTTGGGGCCGAGCCGGCCCATGATGCCGAAATCGACGGCGATCAGCCGGCCGTCGTCGTCGACGAACAGATTTCCCGGATGCATGTCGGCGTGAAAAAAACCGTCGCGCAGCGCGTGGCGGAGAAAGGTCTGGATCAGCACCCGGCCGAGCTGCGGCAGGTCGAAACCCTTGGCCACAAGACGGGCGCGGTCGGACAGCGGCGTGGCGTCGATCCATTCCAAGGTCAGCACTTCCTTGGTGGTGCGGTCCCAGTCGACCGCGGGCACGCGGAAATCCGGGTCGTCCTTGGTGTTCTCGGCCATTTCCGAGAGCGCCGCCGCCTCCAGCCGAAAATCCATTTCGACCAGCACCGTGCGGCGCAGCGTCTCGACCACCTCGATAAGCCGCAGCCGCCGCGCTTCGGCCGACAGATTCTCGGCGTGCAGCGCGGCGAAGGTGAAGGCGCCGAGATCGGCGTAAAAACGCTTCTCGACGCCGGGTCGCAAAACCTTGACGGCGACGGCGCGCGGCTCGGCTGTGGTGTCGACTTGAGTGTCGACTTGGGTGTCGACTTGGGTTTCGACCGTGGCGCGATGCACCTGCGCGATCGAGGCGGCGGCGACCGGCGGGCCGAAGCTTGAAAATACGGTGTTGAGCGGCTTGCCGAACGAGGCGGCGATCGCCGCTTCGGCCTCGCTTTGCGGGAACGGCGGCATCTGGTCCTGCAGCCGCTCGAGATCCACGGCAAGCGCGGCGCCGACCACGTCCGGCCGCGTCGCCAAGAACTGGCCGAGCTTGACGTAGCTCGGGCCGAGCCGGGTCAGCGCCGCCGACAGCCGGGTGTCTGCCGCGCCGGTCGTTCGCCGCTCGATCAGGCGCGCCAGCTTGAGGAACGGCCGCGCCGGCACCGGCACGGCAGAAGCATCGACGATGCCGAACACGCCCTCGTGGGCGAGCACGAAGCCGGCGCGGGCGAGACGGACGAGATGCGCGGGAGCGGAGATCACAAACGCCAGCCGCAATGCAGCGCCACGATGCCGCCGGTCATTTGCTGGAACGAAACCCGCCGGAAGCCGGCCGCGCGCAGCATGGCGGCAAAGGCTTCGGGCCGCGGAAAGCGGCGGATCGATTCCACCAGATAGCGGTAGGACTCGGCGTCGCCGACGACGGCGCGGCCGAGCGCCGGAATGACGTTGAAGGAATAGAAGTCGTACAGCCGGTCGAGGCCGGGCACGTCGACGGCGGAGAATTCCAGGCACAAAAATTTGCCGCCGATTCTCAGCACGCGAAACGCCTCGGCGAGCGCCACGTCGATGCGCGGCACGTTGCGGATGCCGAAGGCGATGGTGATGGCGTCGAAACTGCGGTCGGCGAACGGCAGCGCTTCCGCATTGCCCTCGGTGAAGGTGATCGCGTCGCCGATGTGCTGGGCTTCGGCGCGCGCGCGGCCGACCGCGAGCATGTCGGGATTGATGTCGCACACGGTCGCGTGGGTTTGTTCGCCGCCGGCTGCGACGGCGCGGAACGCCACGTCGCCGGTACCGCCGGCGATGTCGAGCAGTGCGAACGGCCGGCTTTTGGGCGGAGCGAGCGCGGTGACCAGCGCATCCTTCCAGGCCCGATGCAGGCCGAGCGACATCAGATCGTTCATCAGGTCGTAGCGCGGCGCGACGCTGTGGAATACCTCGTCGACCAGCGCCTGCTTGTCGGCAAGCGGCACCTGGCGTGCGCCGAAATCGGCCTGCTTTTGCTCGGGTTCGACCATGCTCAAATCCTCACCGCCCGAAGATAGCGCGCCCCGCCTTGCGGCGCTACAAAGGCCGGGGCGCATCGGTTAACGGGAGGATCGCATGACAATCGAATTCGAGCGCGCCATTCCGATTTTCCGCATTTTCTCGCTGGAAAAGGCCCGCGAATTCTATGTCGACTTTCTCGGCTGCAAGGTCGATTGGGAGGCCAGCTTCGAGCCCGACTCGCCGGTCTACATGCAGGTCTCGCGCGGCACGCTCGTCGTCCATCTCAGCGAACATCACGGCGACGCTACGCCGGGCTCCCACGCCTATGTCATCACCGACGGCGTGCGGGACCTGCACCGCGAATTGAACGACAAGAAATATCGCCACAACCGCCCGGGGCTGGATGAGCAGGAGTGGGGCATGCTGGAGGTGACGGTCATCGACCCGTTCGCCAACCGCATCACCTTCGGCGAGCCCATGAAGAAAAATGCCTGAACTGCCTGAAGTCGAGACGGTGCGCCGCGGGCTCGAGCCGGCGATGCAGAGCGCGCGCTTCGCCAAGGTCGAGGTGCATCGCGGCGATCTGCGCTGGCCGCTGCCGAAGGATTTCGCCAAGCGGCTGGAAGGCTCGACCGTGACCGGCCTCGGCCGGCGGGCCAAATATCTGCTCGCCGACCTGTCGTCCGGCGACGTGCTGGTGATGCATCTCGGCATGTCGGGCTCGTTCCACGTGTTCGGCAAGGAGCGCCAGAGCACGCCGGGCGCCTATTATCACGAGCGCTCAAAACACGTCGCCCACGACCACGTGGTGTTTCACATGTCGTCGGGCGCCATCGTCACCTTCAACGATCCGCGCCGCTTCGGCTCGATGAAGCTCGTCAAGCGGCAAAAGCTCGACGACGAGCCGCTGCTGCGCGGCCTCGGCCCGGAGCCGCTCGGCAACGCCTTCGACGCCGCGATGCTGGCGCTCGCCTGCAAGGGCAAGAAAACCAGCCTCAAGGCGGCGCTGTTGGATCAGCGCATCGTCGCCGGGCTCGGCAACATCTATGTCTGCGAGGCGCTCTATCTGGCGCGGCTGTCGCCGAAGCGTCAGGCCTCGACCATTGCCACGAAATCCGGCGCGCCGACCAAGCGCGCCGAGCACCTGGTCGAGAGCATCAAGCGCGTGCTCAACGACGCCATCAAGGCCGGCGGCTCGTCGCTGCGCGATCACAAGCTGACCGACGGCGGGCTCGGCATGTTCCAGCACAATTTCCGGGTCTACGACCGCGAAGGCGAAAAATGCCACACGCCCGGCTGTAGCGGCACCGTCAAGCGCATCGTGCAGAACGGCCGCTCGACGTTTTTTTGCCCGAGCTGTCAGAAGTGAATTCCTTTTCCGCCCCCGCGATAGCGGGGGAGGGGGACCGCGCCGAAGGCGCGGTGGAGGGGGCGCCTGACTCAGAGCTTCGTTGTCGTTGCAGAACAATAAAAGCGAAAAAGCGAAAGAAAGATCTCGCGAGCCTTTTGACCGAGTTCTATCTTGGATTGCCGAGAACGCGTCGAGTCCAGCGCCCCCTCCACCGCGCTGCGCGCGGTCCCCCTCCCCCGCTATCGCGGGGGCGGATGTAGTCACATCTTCGCTGGCAGCGCCTCATCCAACCACTTCGCGATCACCGCGGCGATGTCCTTGTTGTTCTTCTCCAGCATCATGACGTGGCTGTTGCCCTTGATGCCGATATCGGCGAGCCGGATGTAGGTCGGCTTGACGCCGGCCTGGCGCAGATAGCTGACCGTGCAGTGATCGTACGGCGCGTGGTAGGACGCCTCCGCGGTGAGCACCAGGATCGGCATCTTTTGCAGGTTCGGCAGTTGCCGCGCCGGCTCGGCCTGCGCGTAGCAGCGCACCAGGTCGGGCGCTTCGGCCTTGTCCTGCTGCACCATCTTCAGCTCGGACGCGTCCTTGACCGGCGGCGAATAAGTCAGCGGTACCGCGGTGATGCCGTAGGGCAGCGCCAGCGTGCCCTGCTTGAACCAATCCGGCGCGCCGGTGAATTCGACCTGATGGAACGGCGGACCGTTCGGCTCGATCGCCAGAATCGCCTTGACCAGATCGGGCCGCGCATCGGCCACCGGCCAGCCGAACGCGCCGGCCTGCGAATGGGTGAGAAGGATCGCCGGCCCGATTTTCTCCAGAAGCGCCAACAGCGCATCGCGATTGAGGAATTGCTGCGAGGCGAAATCGGCGATCGCCGGCATCTGGCTTGCGGCAAGCTGCACGGTTGCCGGATCGTCCGGCTCGCCGGTGCCCGGCCACTGGGTGTGCAGCGCCGCCTGCGGCCAGCGCTTGAATTTTTCCTGGGCGACAAAGCGCGGCAGCGCGTTGCCGCGCTCGACATTGTGCGTCGGCCCGTAGGCCGCGGCGAGATAGCCGGACCGCGCCCGGCCGGGCTGGTCGACCACATAGACCGCAAAACCCTGGCGCACGAAATATTGCGCCCAGCCTTCGCGGCCGTCGGGGGTGCCGGTGTAATTGGTGCCCGACATGGTGCCGCCATGCACCATGACGATCGGATAGGGGTGCGTTTGTTTGGCTGGGATCCGCACCTCGACATACATCTGATGGCTGACATAGTCCTTGCCGTCGACCGTCGTCGTCCTGGCGTTGACGTAGAAGAAGCCGTCGCGCGCCAGCACGAGCGGCGCCTCGTCGGCGGCCTGCGCCGGCCTGGTCAGGAATGCGACCGCCACGGTTGCGGCGATGATCAGTCCGGCGACAATGCCCGCATAGGCGATGATTTCGCTTGGCTTCACGGCGTCCTCCCTGTTGAGTCATCATAACAGAGTGCCGGCGGCCTCGAATATCGCCTGCATCATCGGGGAGCGGCAAGCATGGCTTACGAAAATATCATCGTCGAAACCCGCGGCCGGGTCGGGCTGATCCGGCTCAATCGCCCGCAGGCGCTCAACGCGCTCAACAATCCGTTGATACATGAGCTCAACCAGGCCATCGCCGCGTTCGACGCCGACAGCGCGATCGGCTGCATGATCATCACCGGCTCCGAAAAGGCTTTCGCGGCCGGCGCCGACATCAAGGAGATGGCGGACAAGGATTTCGCCGACGCCTTCTTCGGCGATTTTTGCGCCGACCGGCATCAGGCCGCGGCGGCGCGCAAGCCGGTCATTGCCGCGGTCGCCGGCTTTGCGCTCGGCGGCGGCTGCGAGCTCGCCATGCAATGCGATCTCATTATCGCCGCCGACAACGCCAAATTCGGCCAGCCCGAGATCAAGCTCGGCATCATTCCCGGCATCGGCGGCACCCAGCGGCTCACGCACGCGGTCGGCAAGGCCAAAGCCATGGACCTCATCCTCACCGGCCGGATGATGGACGCCGCGGAGGCCGAGCGCTCCGGCCTGGTTGCGCGCGTCGTGCCGGCGGCGAGCCTGCTCGACGAGGCGATGAAAGTCGCCGAGACCATCGCGTCGATGTCGCTGCCGTCCGCGATGGCGGCGAAGGAGGCGGTCAATCGCGCCTTCGAGACCTCGCAGGCCGAAGGCATCCGCTTCGAGCGGCGCATCTTCCATTCGCTGTTCGCCACCGCCGACCTCCGCGAAGGCATGCACGCCTTCATCGACAAGCGGCCGCCGAAGTTTCAGAACAAATGACGACACTTGTCGTCATTCCGGGGCGCCATAGGTCTCGGGCTTTGCCCGAGACCGTCATTAAAGTCCAAGTCGGCAACAGCCGACTTGGTTGGCGGCGAGCCCGGAATCCATAATCACAATCCTTGAAGATCTGTTCGGACGTTCGTCGTTTACCGGACATGCTGGGATTATGGATTCCGGGCCCGCGGGCTTCGCCCGCGTCCCGGAATGACAGCGGTTATTTCCGCACGCAGATCACGCGCACGACCGATTGATCGATCGCGCCACGGCCGCTCGCGGGCGCGATGTTCTGCGCTTGCAGAAAGCTGCGTAGCGTCTCGACCGGAATGAGCGTCGCCTGATTGATGGCACCAGTGCCGGCGACCGCGGTTGATTGCAAATCCACCATGCCGGCAAAGCGGCCCTGCGCATCGATAGCCGCCGCGCCGGAGAAGCCGGGCTTCGGCGCCGGGTCGAGACCCTGTGCGTTCCGACGCGCCGGTGCGCGCGATATCGCGCCGCCGCCGGCCTGGGCCAGCGGATCGGCGATGCCGACCAGGGTGAGATCGCCACCCGCGCCGCCGTCGCCGGCGAGCGCCGCCGGCATAAAACCTTGCGCGCCGTAGAGGCGTAAGAGCGCGAGATCGCTGGCCTTGTCCGCGGCGACGCGCTCGGCATGGCCGAAGCCCGCGATGGTGATGGACTGGCAACCGTCCACGATTTGCGCCGGCGCAATGACGTCGCCGCGACTGCTGACCACGATGGCGGTGCCGTATTCGACGCCGCGCCGCAACCCCGGCGGCGGCGGCGCGTTGGGGTCCGGAAAACCCTGGTAGCTGTTGGCCATGGCGGCGGCGATCGGCGCCATGACGCCTTCGGTGGCCCGATCGAACAGAATGGTGACGCCGCGCAGCTCGCCGCCGAAGGCCTGGACGCGGACGATGAACCGTTTCAGGCCCTGCAGTCCCGACATGACGAAGGAATCGGGCGTGAGCGTCGAATGCTCGACGGTGCGATGGCGCGTTTTCTTTTCGTCGTCGAACCAAGCCGCCAGCGCGCCTTCGTGCACGCGGAAGGTCTCGATGGCGATCTGGCCGTGTCCCGACGTCCAGCGGCTGCCGATGCGGGCCGGCGCGGTTTTGGGCACCAGCGCACTCGGCAGGCCGAGCCGCGCGCCGGTGGCCGGATCGTCGATGATGCGCCATCCCGCCGCCGCCAGCGCGCCCTGCGACGGCGGACCGATCGTCTCGACCGCGGAATCGGGATCGTCCGTTGCCGGCTTTGTGGCGACGGCGCTCTTTTTCGCGGCGGTCTTTGCCGCCGACGGCACCACGATCAGCGGCAGGGCTGCCGCCGCCAGCAAGCCGAGAACGATGCCCGCTTTTCTGATCCCCATCGTCGCACCCAGCGCGGTTGGTTCAGCGTAGCGCAACGGCGCGGCGAAGCAATGCGGTGTCCGGGATCGGGAGTGTCCTAATTTGAATTTTCAGGCCGTCAAAGCTGAAATGGGTTGAAATAGCAAAACAATGCGGTCGAAACCCCGACACAACCAAACATAGCCCATTCGGCTCCGCACTGAATAAGAGGCCTTGGAGGTGGGACACTAGGCTTCAATCGTCTTTGTGCCCACCTGTACCCGCGCCACGCACGCAATCAGCACCATTGTAACGAGGCCCATCAGTGCCACTATTGAGTTTGAAAGAATGACGTAATTGGCGATGCGGTTATGCGGAAAATGTGGGTCGATGCTGAGGTAAAACGATCCGCCCACAATTGCCGAAAATGTCCGTATCCAAAAATTAAATGACTCAGATATCTTCCGGTGAAAATACTCAACTCTTCCGCTTACGACCTCGAAGTCCTTATCAGGGCTCACTTCTTCATTTTCTCGGCTAACCATTTTTGAGTCCTTTTTGCGCTGCCACAATTGCCGCGTGCACCGTCTCAATTAGGACACTACCCCGGGAACAATACACTTGAAACTCATCAGGGCCGCTTTCTGGGCCTTACCAAACAAACCCGATCTCGCGCCAAGCCGGTCGTCCGCCGCGCCATTCCAGTCTATGCTGCCGCCATGCTCAGCGCCGAAGAACTTGAACGCTACGCACGCCACATCGTGCTGCGCGAAGTGGGCGGCCCCGGCCAGGCCGCGCTCGGCCGCGCCCGCGTCTTGGTGATCGGGGCAGGCGGGCTCGGCGCGCCGGCGCTGATGTATCTCGCCGCCGCCGGCGCCGGCACGCTGGGCGTGATCGACGACGACGTGGTGGCGCTGTCGAACTTGCAGCGGCAGATCATCCATGCCACGCCCGATGTCGGCCGGCCCAAGGTCGACACCGCCAAGGAGGAGATCCAGCGGCTCAATCCCCACGTCGCCGTGGAGCCGCACGGTTACCGATTGACCGCGCAGAACGCGCTCGCTCTGATTGGCCGCTACGACATCGTCGCCGATGGCTCCGACAATTTCGCCACCCGCTATCTGGTCGCCGACGCCTGCTATTTCGCCAAGAAGCCGCTGGTCACCGCGGCGCTCGGCACCTTCGACGGCACGCTGACCACGATCCGCGCCCACGAGCGCGGCGCCGACGGCAAGCCGAACCCGACCTATCGCTGCCTGTTTCCCGAGCCGCCGCCGCCCGGCACCGTGCCGGCCTGCGCCGAGGCCGGTGTCCTCGGCGCGCTGGCCGGCGTCATCGGCTCGATGGTGGCGCTGGAAGTGATCCGCGAGATCGTCGGCTTCGGCGAAGGCCTGGTCGGGCGCCTGGTCATGATCGACGCCCGCGCCATGCGCTTCGAGACGCTGCGCTATGGGTGGGATCCGGCGAACCCGCTCACCGGCGAAGCGCCGACCATCCGCGATCTCTCGGCGCACGCGTAAGAGCTTTACTTGGTCCAGATCGCCTGGATGGTCGAGCCCTTCATCACCGACCATTTGTTGGCGCCGGCATTCACCAGGGTGAAGCAATTGCTCATGGTGGCGCCGCCCCAGGTGGTGCAGAAGCCGTCCTTCGACAGTTTCCAGGTGCCTTCGCCCTTGTTGCCGGAGCCGATCGGCTCGCGCTTCATCTTGCCGTCCGCCATGAACGTCATCTTGTATTTGACGTTCGACAGCGTCGAGGCGGTGAACGGCTGACCGTTGAAGAACGTGGTCTGGATGTCGCTCGGCGCCAGCCTGGCCGGCTGCGCGGCGGCACTCGTCGCCGTCAGCAGGACGGCCAAAGCCGCAATCCCCTTTGCAAAACTTTCGTGCATCGCAAGCCCCCAAGATTCCGATTCACGGCCGCCATGATAATGATTTGCCGCCGCGGCGTCCGCTGAAAAATCTCACCGGCTCTGGCCGTGATAGACGCTGTTCGGCCGCATGTCGGTGGCGGACGCGACGCGGTTGGTCATGTTGAAGAAGCCGGCGACGGCGGCGATATCCCAGATATCGCGGTCGCTGAAGCCGGCACGGCGCAGCGCGGCGCGATCCTCCTCTTCGACGCGCCACGGCTCGGCGGCGAGTTTTGCGGCAAAGTCCAGCATGGCGCGCTCGCGCTTGGACAAGCGTGCCGCGCGAAAATTCATCGCCATCAATTCGCCCAGCACCGGGTCGCCGGACAGTTGCCGCACCGCCGCGCCATGGGCGACCAGGCAGTAGTAGCAGCGATTATGCGACGACACCGCGACCGCGATCATCTCGCGTTCGAGCTTGCTCAAGCCCGACGGCGCCAGCATCAGGTCGTTGTACATGGCGACGAAGGCGGAAAGCTTTGGCATGTCGAAGCCGTAGGCCTTGAGCACATTGGGCACGAAGCCGAGCTTCTCCTGGCATTTGGCGAAATAGGCCGCCATGTCCGGCGACAGCGGCGCCGGCACGAGCGTCAGCGCCGTGATCTGGGTGTCGTCGCCGGCCGCGGCGCTCCGGCGCGGTTTTGCCTTGGCTTTGGCGGACTTGCTGCTCGGCTTGGCCATGTTGGTTCCCTGTGAAACGCCATTGCCGCACGCCATCTTTACCAGGGTTGCGATGGCGGATGCGCCTAGCTTGCGAGTATTATCGGAGCCGACCGCGCTGACCAGCCGGGACGGGAGCATGAACGTCCAGGATTTTCCCCACCCCGCCGATGACAGCGCCGGCCAGGCGCTCATCGCCGCCGCCGGCGCCGCCCTGGCCAAGCGCCGAAGCGATATCCCCGACGCGTTTTTGGCCGAATTGTTCGGCGCCGCGGTGCCCGACGATCTACAGCGCTGCCGGCCCGATGAGCTTGCCGCCATCGCCGAGCGATCGTGGTCGCTGTTCGCCGAACGCAAAGCCGGCGCGCCCAAGATCAGCTTCGCGCCGGCGCCGGCACCGGCGACGCCGACCGTGGCGGTGCTCGACATCATCAACGACGACATGCCGTTCCTGCTCGATTCGGTGCTCGGCGAATTGAACCAGCGCGGGCTCGACATCCGGCTCCTGGTCCATCCGGTGTTCGCCGTGGAGCGCGACGCTGCGGGAGCGCTGACGGCGTTCAAGGGCACGGCGAAAGACAACGGCCGGCACGAAAGCTTCATCCATATTCATATCGAAGGCGTCGCGGAGGCGGCGCGGCGCGCCGAGATCGTGCGTGCGCTGGAAGACATCCTCGCCCAGGTTCGCGTCGCCGTGCAGGATTGGCGGCCGATGCTGGAATGGCTGCGCGCGATCATCGCGGAATTACGCGCCAATCCGCCGCCGCTCGACGCCGGCGAAGTTGCCGAAGCGGTGCAGTTTCTGGAATGGCTGGCGGCGGACAATTTCACTTTGCTAGGCGCCCGCGATTACGTCTTCACCGGCAATGCCGACGTGCTCGAGCCGATGTTCGAGACCGGGCTTGGGCTGTTGCGCTCGCGCGATGTGCGGCCGTTGCTGCGCTGGAACCAGCCGCTCGTCATCACGCCGGACATTCGCGCGTTCCTGGAGCAGCCGCGGCTCCTCCTCATCACCAAGTCGACCTTGCGCTCGCCGGTGCATCGCCGCGTCGACATGGACTATATCGGCGTCAAGCGCTTCGACCGGCAGGGCAAGCTGGTCGGCGAATATCGCCTCTGCGGCCTGTTCACCTCGACCGCCTATACGCGGTCGGTGCGCGCCATTCCCTATCTGCGGCGCAAGGCCGACGACATCATCCGCCGCGCCGGCTTCGATCCGGCGAGCCATTCCGGCAAGGCGCTGGTCAATGTGCTGGAGACCTACCCGCGCGACGAACTGTTCCAGATCGAGGAAGACTTGCTCTACCACTTCGCGCTGGGCATCCTTCAGCTCGGCGAGCGTCCGCGCGTGCGCGTGTTGCCACGGCGCGACCGCTTCGACCGTTTTGTCTCGGTCCTCGTTTACGTTCCGCGCGAGCGCTACGACGGCCGGATCAGGGCGTCGATCGGCGATTTTCTCGCAACCGCATTCAACGGCGAGCTGCGCGCCTTCTATCCGTTCTTCACGGAAGGGCCGCTGGTGCGCGTGCACTTCCTCATCGGCCGCGTCGAGGGCGAGGCGCCGAATCCCGACCTCGCCAGCCTCGACCGCGCGATCGAGGCTATCGTGCGCAGCTGGATCGACGGACTGAATGAGGCGCTCGCGGCCGCCTACGACCCGGGCAAGGCGCGCACGCTGGCGGCGCGTTACTGCGGCGGCTTCCCGATCGATTATCGCGAGGTCTATGCGCCTTCGACCGCCGTCGGCGACATTCGCGTGGTCGAATTGCTCACGCCGGAACGGCCGCTCGGCGTCGACTTCTACCGCCAGGTCGGCGCCGCTTTTACGCGCGCGGGGCTGAAAGTCTTCAGCCAGGGCCGGCCGATTTCATTGTCCGAGCGGGTGCCGGTGCTGGAAGACATGGGCTTCCGCGTCGTCGACGAGCGCACCTATCACATCAAGCCGGCGGACGCGGCGGAAGTCTGGTTCCACGACATGGAGCTCGAAAGCGCGTCGGGGGAGCCGATCGACCTGTCGGCGCTCGAGCAGCGGCTCGAAGCCTGCTTCCTCGTCGTCATGGGCAAACGGGCCGAGAGCGACGGCTATAACGCGCTGGTGCTGTTGGCCGGGCTCGGCTGGCGCGACATTGCGCTGATCCGCACCATCTCGCGCTTCCTGCGTCAGATCCGCGTGGCGTATTCGCAAGGTTATATGTGGGCGACGCTGCGCAAGCATTCGGCCATCGCGGCGCAGATCGTGGCCTTGTTCCATACCCGCTTCGATCCGCATCTCAACGAGTCGGACGATGAGCGCGCGGCGCGCGAGACTGAAATCGCTTCGGCGATCGACACCGCATTGCAGGCGGTCGAAAGCCTCGACGAGGACCGCATCCTGCGCCATTTCGTCAATGCGGTGCAGGCGGCGATCCGCAGCAACTTTTATCAGCTCGACCGCAACGGACAGCCCAAGGAGCTGATCGCGATCAAGTTCGCAAGCCGCAAGGTCGACGGCATGCCGCTGCCGCGGCCGCTCTACGAGATTTTCGTCTATTCGCCCCGCCTCGAGGCCGCGCATCTGCGTTTCGGCAAAGTGGCGCGCGGCGGCATCCGCTGGTCCGACCGGCCGCAGGATTTCCGCACCGAAATTCTGGGCCTGGTGAAGGCACAGAACGTCAAGAACGCCGTCATCGTGCCGGTCGGCGCCAAGGGCGGGTTCGTGCCGAAATATCTGCCGGCGGGCGGCACGCGCGAAGCCATCCAGGCGGAGGGCGTCGCCACCTATAAGCTCTTCATTTCGACGCTGCTCGACATCACCGACAATATCGGCCCCGCCGGCGTGATCCCGCCGCCCGATGTCGTGCGCAAGGAGGGCGACGATCCCTATCTGGTCGTCGCTGCCGACAAGGGCACCGCGACCTTCTCCGACATCGCCAACGACATCGCCATCGCCCGCGATTTCTGGCTCGGCGATGCCTTCGCGTCAGGCGGCTCCGCCGGCTACGACCACAAGAAGATCGGCATTACCGCGCGCGGCGCCTGGGAATCGGTCACACGTCATTTCCGCGAGATGGACATCGACCTCGCCGCGACGCCGTTCACCGCGGTCGGCGTCGGCGACATGTCGGGCGACGTGTTCGGCAACGGCATGTTGCGCGAGAAGACCACCAAGCTTGTCGCCGCCTTCGATCACCGCGACATTTTCATCGATCCCAGCCCCGATCCGGAGAAGAGCTTCGCCGAGCGCCAGCGTCTGTTCGAGCTAGCGCGTTCGAGCTGGCAGGATTTCGACAAGATGCTGATCTCCAACGGCGGCGGCGTTTTTTCGCGTACGGCCAAGGAAATCAGGCTTTCCGCCGCGGCGCAGAAGCTCTTCGGCACCGGCGAACGGCTGACGCCGCAGGACCTCATCCGCGCCATCCTGAAAGCGCAAGTCGACCTGATCTTTTTCGGCGGCATCGGCACCTACGTCCGCGCCACGGACGAAAGCGACGAGGCGGTCGGCGACCGCGCCAACGATGCGGTCCGCGTCGCGGCCAAGGATCTGCGCTGCAAGGTGATCGGAGAGGGCGCCAATCTCGGCATGACGCAACGCGGCCGCATCGAGGCGGCGCGGACAGGCATTCGGCTCAACACCGACGCCATCGACAATTCTGCCGGCGTCAACACCTCCGACATGGAGGTCAATCTGAAGATCGCGCTCAGCATTCCGTTGCGCGACGGCCGGTTGACCATGGCGGGGCGCAACGCGCTGCTCGCCGAGATGACCGACGACGTCGCTGCGCTTGTGCTGCGCAACAATTATCTGCAGCCGCTGGCGCTGTCGCTCGCCGAACGGCGCGCCATGGAGGATTTCGGCTTCGAGCAGCGCCTGATCCAGACGCTGGAGCAGCGCGGGCACCTGGATCGCGCGGTCGAGTATCTGCCCGACGACGCCCAGCTGGCTGAGCGCCGCCGCCGCTCCGAGCCGTTCACCCGGCCGGAATTGGCGGTGCTGCTTGCCTACGCTAAGCTGACGCTCGACGAGGATCTGCTGGAATCCGCGGTGCCGGACGATCCTTATCTCGCCCGCGAGCTCGGCCGCTATTTCCCGAAAGCGATCGCCACGCGCTTTCCCGACGCGCTCGCGCAGCATCGCCTGCGCCGCGAGATCATCGCCACCCAGCTCGGCAATTCGATGATCAACCGCGGCGGCCCGTCGCTGATCGTGCGCATCGCCGACCAGACCGGCGCTCAGCCTGCCGCCATCGCCGCAGCCTTCGCCGCCGTGCGCGACAGCTACGGCATGACCGCGCTGAACACGGCGATCGACGGCCTCGACAATCGTATTTCCGGAAAACCGCAGCTCGAGCTTTACGCGGCGGTCCAGGATCTGTTGCGCGACCGCATCGTCTGGTTCCTGCGCAATGTCGATCTGGCCAAGGGCCTGGCCGAGATCGTGGCGCATTACCGCGACGGCATCGGCGCCGTCGAAGCGGCGCTCGACGGCGCGCTGTCGGCGGAGAGCTTGGACGCGCGGGCCGCACGGCAGGCCAAGCTCGTCGAGGCCGGCGTGCCGGAGGACCTTGCCGCGCGTTTGGCCAATCTGCCGTGGCTCATGGCCGCGCCCGACATCGTCCTGGTCGCCGACCGCACCGGCAAGCCGATCGGCGAGGTGGCCGCGACCTATTTCGCCGCCGGCGCGTATTTCCGGCTCGATCGCATTGCGGGTGCCGCGGCCTCTATCCCCGTTGCCGATTATTTCGACCGGCTGGCGCTCGACCGGGCGCGGGATTCGATCGGCGATGCCGAACGCCGGCTGGCCGCGGCCATGGTCGGCAACGGCACGGCCGGCGCTGCGGCGGTAGAGGCCTGGGTGGCGCCGCGCCGCGACGAGGTCGAGCGCATTCGGCTGGCGATTCAGGACATCGCCGGTTCCGGGCTGACGCTGTCGAAGCTCGCGGTGGCCGCGAGCCTGCTCGGCGATCTGGTCAAGAATTGAAGGCCGGCAAGGACTTACCCACAGGCGCCGCGGCCTGCCACAAAAAAGAACCCCAAGCAGAGTACGCGCTTGGGGTCCTAGGTGTTGCCTCAACTTAGGCTTATGGGGCCGGGCGGCGGGGTGTCGGGGGATGGGGAGCCGCCCGGTTGCCTAATGCGCAACAAATAGGTCCATGCCCTGCAAATGCAATGCGGATCACGGTTTAGTGTAAACCGCTGCGTCAAAACGCGCCGCTTGCGAACCCTGCGTCGACTGGGAATTAAATTTCCCGCGCACGATGCAGGACCACCGCGCATACGTGACATGCAGATGTCACAAACCCAGCGCGATTTTATTCAATTGCCGCAGCGCGAAAGAATTTCATTTCGGCGCGGAACCAAGCGACCTTCCAGCGCTTGTCGCTCCCGGGCCACGATCGGTTGACTCGTGCACGGGCGCTCACGACCTTGAAAATGCGGACATCGTCGGCCCAAGCGGCATGGCAATGATGGCGGTTGTCACCAACTGCTGCGAGTTCACGGCATGAACGCGATCCAGTCGCTGCAGCCGTTCTATACGGTCGCCGGCTTTGCCGTCGGCCTGCTGGTCGGCTTGACCGGTGTCGGCGGCGGCGCGTTGATGACGCCGATCCTGATCGTGCTGTTCGGCGTGCATCCGGCCACCGCGGTCGGCACCGACCTGCTCTATGCGGCGGCGACCAAGACCGCCGGCAGCCTGGTGCACGGCTATAATCGCACCGTCGATTGGCGCGTGGTGCGGCGCCTGGCCGCGGGCAGCGTGCCGCTGACGGTCCTGACCATCTGGGCGCTGAGTTCCGTCGACATCGGTGGCGCGGCGGCGCGCGAGTTCATTGCCGGCGTGTTGACCGTCGCGCTGTTCGCAACCGCGCTGATGCTGGTGTTTCGCGACCGCATCGTCGCCCGCTATGCGGCCCGGGTCGGCAAGCTGTCGGAGCAGCGGATTGCGACCTTGACCGTCATTGTCGGCGCCGTCCTCGGCGTGCTGGTGTCAATCTCGTCGGTCGGCGCCGGCGCCATCGGCGTCATCGCGCTGATCCTGCTTTATCCGCGGCTGCCGACGGCGCGCATCGTCGGCTCCGACATTGCCCACGCGGTGCCGCTGACGCTCGCCGCCGGCATCGGCCATTGGTGGCTCGGCTCGATCAATCTCGAATTGTTGATTCCGCTGCTGTTGGGGTCGGTGCCGGGCATCGTGCTCGGCAGCCATACCGCCGTGCGGGTGCCGGAAAAGGCGTTGCGCCTGATACTGGCGGCGACGTTGGTCGTGGTGGCGGCCAAGCTGTCGCTCGACATGCATTCGACGTCGGCGCCGCTGGTGACGGCGACGACCAGTCGGGCGCGCTGATGGCAGAGGATTGTATGCTTAACGGGTCGGGACAAAAGCGTGCGATCTAAGCTTGCAATTCTCTGACTTGCGGTTCTGGTGCGCCGTCCCAGCGGTATTCAAAATGGGCGCCCGCTCTGACATTCAACACCAGGGCCGGCCTGAAGCAGGCGATGCAAATGCCGCCGGGATGACGCACGCTTCGATAAACGACACCGTTGGAGCCGCCAGCCAACAGGCGGGAAGCCAAAGACTGGCTTTCCTTATAACTATCGGGATCGTGGCAGTGATCGAATTGGGGACTGCCACGGACGTCGTGAAATTCACAATCAAAGTCGGCTAAGTATTGTCTCATTTGAACGAATGTTTCGAATGCGCCAATTTCGCGCAATTCTCTGGTGCGATGGAATATGGTTTCACGAATAGCCGTATCGAGATCAAACGCTGAATACCACGCGCCCCGCATAGCATCGTTGAATCTGCCACCATCAGGATGGGGATGGCAGTAAGCGGCCATTATTGCAGTGGCGTTAGGGGTGCCCACAATCCATTCGTGCGGTGGTATGTTGTGGAGCAACCCAAGTTCGCCAGAAACGCGGTCATTCGTCCATCCTTCCAGTTCTAGAATTTGGTGAAGGTCGCCGGGGGAGGCCACGTCGTCAAAGAGTCCAATTGGAGGATAGACGCTTGGGATCAGCCGATGTGTGTTTGCCTGCCTGATCGCGACAATCGGCGGGTTCAATTCCAGCCCCCTCGACGCGCATCTAACAGACGCCGAACCTTATAAAGGTTGTCCATTTCGCCCCGAGCCATCAAGGCGACGGGAGGGTTACCACCAAAAAGGGGATTTGAATTCGGTAACTTTACCCATCGATCAGCCAGCTTGTGTTCGGGGTAGAGAATGCGAAGTGCCTTAAAGGTTCCGAGCACCAGTGAAATACGCGTGAGCGTGTCGAGCGAGAGGGTGCCGACGTCGCCGCTCTTGTATTTGTAGAAGGTCGAATTCGCGGGCCAGCCAAGGATTCCCTGTTGTTCCCTGCTGCTCAGGCTCCAAGCGTCGCCAACTCGGAAGAATGTGCGCATGGCTGGCGCGGACATTCGCCTTCTGATTTCAGGGTTGGCTCGCAATTCGGGGCGGATCGGTTCGGTGCCTGCCACGACAGGCTCGCGTTGAGTCAACGAAACCTCCTTCTCTATATATGGATATTACACTCCATATATAGAAAGAGACAAGGAAATTTCACTCTGGCCCTTAGGCCATTGATTTTTCGTTATTTTTACGGAGCGGCGGCTCGCCGCTAACTGCCTTCGTGCGGCAAACCGTAGCGATGCAGGTCGGCGCCATGGGCGTCGAGCCACGCTTTGGCGCGATCGTGATCCGGGCAAAGCCGCTGCACCAGCCGCCAGAACCGCGCCGAGTGGTTCATCTCGACGAGATGCGCCACTTCGTGGGCGGCGAGGTATTCGAGCACATGGCTGGGCGCCAGAATGAGGCGCCAGGAGAACGACAACAGGCCGGTGGTCGAGCATGAGCCCCAGCGGCTCGATTGATCGCGCACGGTGATGCGCTTGACGGCGACGCCAAGCGCGGCGGCGAATTTCAAGCTCGCGCTTTCGAGCTCGCGCTTGGCCTCGCGGCGCAGGAAATCGCCGATGCGCCGGTCGATATGCGGTGCATTGCCGGCAACGCACAACAGCCGTTCACCCTCCGCGCCGACCTCCATCCAGACGGTGCCGCGCAGGCCGGCGCGATGCGCGATGCGATGCGGCACGCCGCGCAGCGGCACCACGGCGCCGTCGGCGAACGGCGCCGCTTCCGGCAGCCGGCCGAGCCGCGCCGCGATCCAGCCGCCGTGCTTCTGCGCGAACGCGCCGGCTTCCTTCAGCGTGCCGTGCGGCGGAATGGTGAGAATGACTTCGCGCGTCGTCGCCTGGATGCGCAACGTGTAGCGTCTCGCCTGGCGGTGCCGGCGCAGGTGCACGAGATAGACCGATCGGTCGAACGCGATCTCGATCGCGCGCGGCTCGGTCGGTCGACGATACAGCAATGCACGCAGCGGCATGGCGGGCCTTTCAGGCTCGAACGAATACTGCCACGATTCGGAGCGGGGCGCGATGATGTGTCGGGGATCGATCCGTTTGTGACAGATCGGGGTGGCGGCCTTGATCGCTTGGATGCTGGTTGTTCGCGTTGATGATCTTGTCAAGGACGGCGCGAAGCGCCGCCGCCTTCGGCGGTCTTCGATCCTTGACAAGATCATCAACGCGAACAGAGTGCTGTCCAAGCGATCAAGGCCGCTTTCTGGGCCTCTCACACGTATTTCGATCGTAGACAGACGTGAGCCGCGGCGGCGATCAAACCTGCTGCAGCGCCGCGCCGTTGTTGGCGCGCCGCTTGGCGGCGCCGTTATGCGCGCCGCGCGCGACGTGGCCCATCGACAGTACGAAGTCGGCGATGCGCGGGGCGATTTCCGAGCGGAAGCGCGAGCCGTTGAACACGCCGTAATGGCCGACGGCCGGCTGCAGCCAGTGCATCTTGCGGTCGGGCGGAATGTTGACGCACAGCCGATGCGCCGCCTCGGTCTGGCCGACGCCGGAAATGTCGTCGTGCTCGCCTTCGATGGTGAGCAGCGCGACGCGCTTGATCCTGGCGAGATCGACCGGGCGGCCGCGGTGGGTCATCTCGCCCTTCGGCATGGCGTGGCGGACGAACACAGTATCGACGGTCTGCAGATAGAATTCGGCGGCGAGATCCATCACCGCCAGATATTCGTCGTAGAATTCCTTGTGCTTGCCCGCCGAGTCGCCGTCGCCTTTCACCAGATGCAGGAACAACTGCTTGTGCGCCTCGATGTGGCGGTCGAGGTTCATGCTGACGAAGCCGTTGAGCTGCAGGAAGCCCGGATAGACGTCCCGCATAAAACCCGGATTGGGAAACGGCACCTTGGTGATGACATGGCCGCGGAACCAGTCCATGCCGCGCGCTTCGGCGAGCTTGTTCACCGCGGTCGGGTTGACGCGCGTATCGATCGGCCCGCCCATGAGCGTCATGGATACCGGAATGTAAGGATCGTCGTCGGCTTCCATCAGGGCGACGGCGGCCATCACCGGCACCGAGGGCTGGCACACCGCGATGACGTGGGTGTCGCCGCCGAGCGCGTGCAGGATCGAGATCACGTAGTCGATGTAATCGTCGAGGTCGAAACGGCCTTCGGTCAGCGGCACCATGCGCGCGTCGACCCAATCGGTGACGTAGACGTCGTGATTGGGCAGGAACGCCTCAACGGTGCCGCGCAGCAGCGTGGCGAAATGGCCCGACATCGGCGCCACGATCAAAAGCCGCGGCTGCGGCCGGCGCGGCTGGTGCTCGAAGATGCGCTCGAAATGGATGAGCTTGCAGAACGGCCGCTCCCACGCTGTCGAGACCTGCACCGGTACGCGCTCGCCGCCGACCAGGGTCGAGGTGATGCGCCATTCCGGTTGGGCGTAGCGGCGCGTCGAGCGCTCGAACAATTCGGCCGCTGCGGCGACCGATTTGCCGAAGGTGGTGAACGACAGCGGATTGACCGGATTCTTGAAGAACAGCCGCGTCGCGTCGGCCCAGGCGCGGGCCGGATTGAGCGACGCATGGCTCATCTCGTAGAACCAATAGAGCGGCGCGGCAGTCAGCAGCGCACTGCTGTTGCCCGGCACCGCAGGCGCGCCGCCAAACTCTCCGATCGCCATTGATGACCCTGACCCAGCTTGCTGCAGTGCAGCATTGTGACGATGGTATGTCATGGCGTCAAGATAAACGCAATCATTTGCATTTCCGTTATGTATGGCGGGCGACGGGCCGCGGCCATTCGCGCTGCACATGGCAGCGCACACTCTTGGCCAGGACGGCTTATTCGCCGGCCTGGATCAGCGAGCCGTGGCGGCGCGCGCTCTGCAACAGCTTGAGGAAGCCGAACACGCCGGCGGCGAAGAACACGACATTGAGCGCCAGTGCATCGAGCATCAGGTCGGGCCGGAACGTGTGCTCGATCAACAGCGCGCGCATGCCTTCGAACACGTAGGTCGGCGGCAGCGCCCACGCCACCGGCTGCAGCCACGACGGCAACGTCGTCACCGGGTAGTAGACGCAGGTCAGCGGCATGAACAGAAACATGATCGACCAGGCGAGATTTTCGGCGCCGAGGCCGTTGCGCAGCACCAGGCCAGAGACAAAAATCCCGACCGCCCAGGCGGTGAACATCAGGTTGATGAAGAACGCCGCCAGCGCCAGGCCGAGGCCGTAGAGGTTGAAGCCGAAGAACGCGATGGCGAGCAAGGTCACCGGAATGGTCCCGATCGCCAACCGCACGATGCTCATCACCATCAGGGCTGCGATGAACTCGAACGGCCGCAGCGGGCTCATCATCAGGTTGCCGATGTTGCGCGCCCACATCTCTTCCATGAACGAGATCGAGAAACCGAGCTGGCCGCGGAACAGGATGTCCCACAACAGCACGGCGCCGATGAAGGTGCCGCCGGCTTTGGCAAAGAAGCCGGCGTTCTGCCCGATGTAGAATTGCAGAAAACCCCAGGTGACCATCTGCACCGTCGGCCAATAGACCAGGTCGAGCAGCCGCGGCCACGACGAGCGTAAGAGATACCAATAGCGCAGCATCATCGCGCCGGTGCGGCGGGGTGAAAAATCCAGGGTGCCATCGCTGAGCGTTGTCATTGCGCGGCCTCGCGCTCGACGCCGCGGCCGCGGGCGACGTCGAGAAAAACCTCTTCCAGGGTGCGCCGGCCGTAGCGCGCCAGCAATTTCGCCGGCGTGTCGTCGTCCTCGATATGGCCGCGCTTCATGATGATGACGCGGTCGCACAGCCGTTCGACCTCGGCCATGTTGTGGGACGCGATCAGCATCGTGGCGTTGCGCTCGCGGCGGTAGCGCTCGAGCCGGCCGCGCACCCAGTCGGCGGTGTCGGGATCGAGCGAGGCGGTCGGTTCGTCGAGCAGCAAGAGCTCCGGCGCATTGATCAGCCCTTTGGCGAGTGCCACGCGGGTTTTTTGGCCGTCCGAGAGCTTTCCGGTCTGGCGGTCGAGCAGATCGGTGAGATCGAGCTCTCTGCCGATCTGCTCGATGCGCGCCGCCAGGTCGGCCACGCCGTAGAGCATGCCGAACACGGTGAGGTTCTGCCGGATGGTGAGCCGCATCGGCATCGCCACATAGGGGCTTTCGAAATTCATCCGGTGCAGCACGCGATAGCGCTGCCGCGGCATCTCGGCGCCGAGCACCGTGACCTTGCCGGAGGTCGGCGTGGTCAGCCCCATGATGGAGGCGATGGTCGTGGTCTTGCCGGCGCCGTTGCCGCCGAGCAGTCCGGTCACCGAGCCCGGCGTCAGCGTGAACGAGATGCCGTCCACCGCCGGGATGGTCTTGTAGATTTTGACGAGCCGCTCGATGGCGATCGGCGCTGGGGCGGGGGCGTGCATCGCGCACATGTGGCGCGGTCCGCCGAGGGAGGCAAGGGGAGGGGAGGTAGGGCGGGATAATCCTCTAGCTGATCGGGTGGCGGCCTTGATCGCTTGGATGCTGGTTGTTCGTGTTGGCGAACTTGTCAAGGACGGCGCGAAGCGCCGCCGCCTTCGGCGGTCTACGATCCTTGACAAGTTCGCCAACACGAACAGAAACGCTGTCCAAGCGATCAAGGCCGCTTTCTCGGCCTCTGACATGTCTCCTCTGCAGGTTCGCAACGTCCGGGCTATGGCGGGCCGGCGCGGGAGATGGCACAACACCGCGCCGGAGGGTTCCCGATGAGTTTCCGTCCATGAGTACGATCACATTGGCGCAAGCCGAACGCATCATCGACGCGGTCATCGCGCGCGGCGCCGAGCTCAACTGCCGCCCGATCAGCGCGATCGTCGTCGAGCCGGGCTGCAAGGTGAAAGCCTTCAAGAAGGAGGACGGCGCCTCGATGATCCGTTTCGAGATGGCTTTTGGCAAAGCCTATGCGGCGCTCGCGCTCGGGCGCAGCTCGAGCCTGGTGCATCAGCGCGCCGAGGAGCGGCCGATCTTCATGCGTTATCTGATCGCAGCGAGCGACGAGCAATTGTTTCCCGAAGCCGGCGGCCTCTTGATCCGCGATGCCGAGGGCGAGGTGATCGGCGCGGTCGGCGTCACCGGCGATACCGGAGAGCGCGACGAGGAGCTCGCCGCCCACGGTATCCACGCCGCGGGGCTCAAGACCGACGAGGACTGCCGCCACATGGGCCGGCGCATCGGACTGATCCAGAAGACAAGCTGACGCGTTCGAGCGCGTCGCAGAAAACAACGAGGCATCATGAAAATCGGACTGTTCGATCACATCGAGGATGGCGCGCGGCCGCTGACGACGCTGTTCGACGAGCGCCTGCAATTCGCCCAAGCCGCCGACGCGGCCGGCTTCTATTGTCTGCATCTCGCCGAGCATCACGCCACGCCGCTCAACATGGTGCCGGTGCCCGGCGTCTTCATGGGGGCATTGGCGCGCGCCACCAAGCGCATGCGGATGGGACCGCTGGTCTATCTGCTGCCGCTCTATTCGCCGCTCCGCCTGATCGAGGAAATCTCCATGCTCGATCATCTGAGCTACGGCCGGCTCGACGTCGGCGTCGGCCGCGGCGTGTCGCCCTATGAGCTGAAATACCACAAGGTCGAGCACGACGACTCGCGCGACATTTTCATCGACGCGTTCAACTGCCTCAGCGCCGGCCTGATCACCGACAGCCTCAGCTACAAGGGTCCGCATTACGCCTACGAGAACGTGCCGATCGCGCTGCGGCCTTTGCAGCAGCCGCATCCGCCGTTCTGGTACGCCTCGTCAAACGAGATCGGCTCGACCTGGGGCGGCGAGCACGGCCTGCATTTCGTGACGCTCGGCCCGATGGCGACCGCCAAGGCCAATATCGAAGCCTTCAAGACGGCGCTGGCCAAACGCGGCGCGCCGGCGCAGCCAAAGGCGGAATTTCCCGGCGGCGCCGTGGTCGGCGTGCAACGGCATATTTTCGTCGCCGACACCGACGCCGAAGCGCACCGCTTCGCCAAGCCGGCGATGGAAGTGCATCTGGCGAATCTGAATTGGCTGCGCGTCAAACACGGCGTCACCGGTCTGACCTCGCGGCTCAACGTGCCGCGCGGCGCCACCTACGAAGCCTGTCTCGCCGACGGCACGGTGATCTCAGGCGCGCCCGCGACCGTGCGCGCCGAGCTCGAGCGGCAGGTCGCCGAGCTCGGCGTCAATTATCTGCTGACGTACCTCTTCCTCGGCACCATGTCGCTCGCCGACGCGTTGCGCTCGCTGCATTTGTTCAGCACCGAGGTGATGCCGCATCTGGCGAGGCTTTAGTCGTCATTCCGGGGCCGAGCGCAGCGAGGAGCCCGGAATCCATAACCACTGCCATTGCAGAACCGGCTCTGAGTTTATTCTTAGAGAATCGTGGCTATGGTTTCCGGGCTCGCCGCTTCGCGGCGCCCCGGAATGACGAGAACTACTTCCCGCCGTCATCCGGCGGCCGCTGCTGATCGGCGCGCAGCGCGTCGGGATGCGGCATGGTGATGACGTTGTAGCCGGAATCGACGAAATGGATTTCGCCGGTGACGCCGGTCGAGAGATCCGAGAGCAGATAAAGCCCGGCGCCGCCGAGGTCGTCGAGCGTCACGCCGCGATGCAGCGGCGAATGGCGCTGCTGGAATGCGAACATGGCGCGAGCGTCGCTGATGCCGGCGCCGGCGAGCGTGCGAATCGGCCCCGCCGAAATCGCGTTGACGCGGATGGCGCTGGAGCCGAAATCCACGGCGAGGTAGCGCACGGACGCCTCCAACGCCGCCTTGGCAAGCCCCATGGCGTTGTAGTTCGGCATGGCGCGCAGGCCGCCGTTATAGGTCAAGGTCAGCATCGCGCCGCCGTTCGGCATCAGCGCCGCCGCGCGCTTGGCCGCTTCGGTGAACGAGAAACACGAGATCACCATGGTGCGGATGAAATTCTCGCGCGTGGTGTCGGCGTAACGGCCGGTGAGCTCGGATTTGTCGGAAAAGGCAACGGCGTGGACCAGGAAATCGATGCTGCCCCAGGCGCGGCTCAGTTCGGCGAACACCGCATCGACGGAGGCCAGGTCCTCGACGTCGCACGGCAGCACCAGATCGGCGCCGACCGACGCGGCAAGCGGCTTCACCCGCTTGCCCAGCGCTTCGCCCTGAAAGGTGAAGGCAAGCTTGGCGTCATGGGCGGCCAGCGCGCGCGCAATGCCCCAGGCAATGGAATGGTCGTTGGCGACCCCCATGATCAGGCCGCGCTTGCCCTGCATCAGTCCGGGCATCAGGCATCCAGCCGCTTGAACACGACGGACGCGTTGGTGCCGCCGAAGCCGAACGAGTTCGACAGCACGCAGCCGAGCGCCACGTTATCGCGCCGCTCGCGCACAATGGGCATATCCGCGAAGGCCGGATCGAGCTTTTCGATATTGGCGCTCTCGCAGATGAAGCCGGAATTCATCATCAACAGCGAATAGATCGCCTCCTGTGCGCCGGCGGCGCCGAGCGAATGGCCGGTGAGCGATTTGGTCGCCGCGATCGGCGGGCACTTGGCGCCGAAAACTTCGCGGATCGCCTCGATCTCCTTGAGGTCGCCGATCGGCGTCGAGGTGGCGTGCGGATTGATGTAGTCGATCGGCGGCGCGACCGACGCCAGCGCCATCTTCATGCAGCGCACCGCGCCTTCGCCGGACGGCGCCACCATGTCGGCGCCGTCGGAGGTCGCGCCGTAGCCGGCGACCTCGGCGTAGATTTTAGCGCCGCGCGCCTTGGCGTGTTCGAGCTCTTCCAGCACCAGCACGCCGGCGCCGCCGGCGATGACAAAGCCGTCGCGGTCCGCGTCGTAGGCGCGCGAGGCCTTGCCGGGCGTCTGGTTGAAGCCCGACGACATGGCGCCCATGGCGTCGAACAGCACTGACAGCGTCCAGTCGAGCTCCTCGCAGCCGCCGGCGAAGATCAGATCCTGCTTGCCGACCTGGATGGTCTCGTAGGCATTGCCGATGCAGTGGTTCGAGGTCGCGCAAGCCGAGGAGATCGAATAGTTCACGCCCTTGATCTTGAACCAGGTCGCCAGCGTCGCCGACGCGGTCGACGACATTGCTTTGGGCACCGCGAACGGCCCGACGCGCTTCGGCCCCTTGCTGCGGGTGATGTCGGCGCTCTCGACGATGGTGCGGGTCGACGGCCCGCCGGAGCCCATGATGATGCCGGTGCGCTCGTGGGAGACTTCGTTATCCGTCAAGCCGGAATCCCGGATCGCCTGCTCCATGGCGACGTGATTCCAGGCCGCGCCGCCGCCGAGGAAGCGCATGGCGCGGCGGTCGACCGCCTCGCTCGGGTCCAGCGTCGGCGCGCCGTGCACCTGGCAGCGGAAGCCGAGCTCGGCATATTTGTCGGCGCGCACGATGCCGGATTTGGCCTCGCGCAACGACGCCACCACTTCCTGCGTGTTGTTGCCGATGGACGAGACGATGCCCATGCCGGTGACGACCACGCGCTTCATCTTTGCCTCACCCGAAAAAATTTCGCGCGGTATCTTGGTTCACGCTTGGTTGGGCTGCGGCTCCGCGTCGCGGAACAGGCCGACCTTGAGGTCGAGCGCGCGATAGATGACCGATCCGTCGGCGGAGAGCCAGCCGTCGGCGACGCCGAGCACGAGCTTCGAGCGCATCACGCGCTTGATGTCGATGCCGTAGACGATGTTCTTCATGGTCGGCAGCACCTGGCCGGAGAACTTCAATTCGCCCATGCCCAGCGCGCGGCCCTTGCCGGGCGAGCCGAGCCAGCCGAGGAAGAAGCCGAGCAATTGCCATAGCGCGTCAAGCCCCAGGCAGCCCGGCATCACCGGGTCGCCCTTGAAGTGGCAGGGAAAGAACCAGAGGTCGGGTTTGAGCTCCAGGACCGCGCGCACCAGCCCTTTGCCGTATTCACCACCCACTTCCGCGATCTCGGAAATGCGGTCGAACATCAGCATCGGCGGCAACGGCAATTGCGGGCCGGCGACGAAGAGTTCGCCGCGGCCGCAGGCCAACAGGTCTTCATAGTCGAAGTTCGAACGGCGATCCTGCATGCTAAACTTACGCTCCGCCCCGGCTGATCACCCGGTGAATCCCTAACATATTGGGGCAATGTGGCAAAGCCGCACCCCCGCGCCGGGCCATCGCGGCGGGTAAGCCATCCCTGCGGCGCATTGCCGGAATGGTTGCGGCGGCCGCAGCGTGGCGTATAATGATTTCACTTGCAACAATCTTGCTGGCCCCCAGATAGGGGGCAGTGGGTAACGCCAATGACTCAGTCGCCGACATCCGCGCGTCCGCTCGCCTCCGGGCTTTCCGGGCCGACCTTCCAGTTGCCGCCCGCGCCGGGCGCCGACCGCACCGGCTGCCCCTGGCATGACGTCAAGGCGAAGCTCCGCGACGTCGGCCTGCGCCCGACCCGGCAGCGCATGGCGTTGGGCTGGATCCTGTTCGCCAAGGGCGACCGCCACGTCACCGCCGAAATGCTCTACGAGGAAGCCACCCGCGCCAAGGTGCCGGTGTCGCTCGCTACCGTCTACAACACCCTGCACCAGTTCACCGAAGTCGGGCTGCTGCGCCAAGTCGCGGTCGACGGCTCAAAGGCCTATTTCGACACCAACAATTCCGAGCACCATCACTTCTTCATCGAAGACCAGAACGATCTGATGGACATCCCCTCGACCGATGTGGTCGTCGGCAAAGCCCCGGTCGCGCCCGAGGGTTATGAGATCGCGCGGATCGATGTGGTGGTGAGGCTGCGGCGGAAGCAGGGCTGACCCTGTCATGCCCCGCGAAAGCGGGGCACCCAGTAATCGCTTGACCCTAAGCGCAATCTCATCGTTCAACGAAAATCGACACGGACCGCTGGATCATCCGCTTTCGCGGATGATGACAATCGCTCGCCTTCGTGGATGAAGGATGGTCACGCGCGAGCCCGGCGCCTAAGGTCCTGGGGAAAGCCAAAATTTCCCCGTTGCAGCATTAAAATGAATACGATATCCATAAGAATAGATGTTTTAAACATCAGTTATGATGTTATCGATGATCACCGCAGGACAGCTCAGGGCGTCGCGTGCCCTTCTCGGCATCGATCAGCGCAGGCTCGCTGAGCGGGCCGGGCTGTCGTTGCCGACCATTCAGCGCATGGAGGCGAGCGAAGGCGTGATCCGCGGCAATGTCGATTCGTTGATGAAGCTCGTTGGCGCGCTCGACGCGCTCGGCATCGATCTGATCACCGACAACAGCGCGAGCCAAAGCGGCGGCCGCGGCGTGCGGCTGAAGAGGGCGCCGTCGTGACGCTGACGATCGTGCTCGCCTGCGCCGCGGCGCTGTTGGCGCTTGCGCCCATCGCGGTGATGATCGGCCGCTCGCCCGCGGCGACGCCGTTTGTCTACGGCGCGAGCGTGATCGTTACGGCGGTTTCGCTCGCCGCCGCATCGGCGCATTTGCTGAGCGCCGCGGCACCGCTCGGCGTTACCTTGCCGGTCGGCCTGCCCTGGCTCGGCGCCCATCTGCGCCTCGATGCGCTCTCGGCGTTTTTCCTCGTCGTGGTCGATCTCGGCGCGTTTGCCGCAAGCGTGTTCGCGCTCGGCTATGGCGCGCACGAAACCGCGCCAACGCGCGTGCTGCCGTTCTATCCGGCGTTCCTGGCCGGCATGACGCTCGTCGTGTTGGCCGACGACGCATTTACGTTCCTGGTGTCCTGGGAGTTCATGTCGCTGTCGTCCTGGGCGCTGGTGATGTCGCATCACCGCGTGCCCGACAATGTGCGCGCCGGCTACATTTATCTCCTGATGGCGAGTTTCGGCACTCTGGCGCTATTGCTCGGCTTCGGCCTGCTGGCCGGCCCGGGCGGCCTCTACACGTTCGAGCAGATGCGCGCCGCGCATCCCTCCGCCATGCTCGGCGCGCTGGTGCTGATCCTGGCTTTGATCGGCGCCGGCTCGAAAGCCGGCATCGTGCCGTTGCATGTCTGGCTGCCGCTCGCCCATCCTGCCGCGCCGAGCCATGTGTCGGCACTGATGAGCGGGGTCATGACCAAAGTCGCCGTCTATGGCTTCGTGCGCATCGTCTTCGATCTCGTCGGCCATCCGGCGTGGTGGTGGAGCATCCTGGTGCTGGCGCTCGCCGGCATCACCACGGTGATGGGCGTGCTCTATGCGCTGATGCAGCACGATCTCAAGCGGCTGTTGGCCTATCACACGGTGGAGAACATCGGCATCATCTTCATCGGGCTCGGCCTGGCGCTCGCCTTCGCGGCGCATGGCTTGAATTTCGCCGCGGCGCTGGCGTTCACCGCAGCGCTACTGCATGTCTTCAACCACTCGCTGTTCAAGAGCCTGCTGTTCTTCGGCGCCGGTGCCGTGCTGACCGCGACCGGCGAGCGCGACATGGAGCATCTCGGCGGCCTGATCCACCGCATGCCGCGCACCGCTTTCGTGTTCCTGATCGGCTGCGCCGCGATTTCGGCGCTGCCGCCGCTCAACGGTTTTGTTTCGGAATGGCTGACGTTCCAGGCCGTCCTGCTCAGCCCGCAACTGCCGTCATGGGGGCTCAAGCTGATGGTGCCCGCGGTCGGCGCGCTGCTTGCGCTGTCGGCAGCGCTTGCCGCCGCCTGTTTCGTCAAAGCCTATGGCGTGACCTTTCTCGGCCGCCCGCGCACGCCCGCCGCCGCGGCGGCGACCGAAACCGATCCGTTCTCGCTCGCCGCGATGTTTCTCCTGGCGGCGCTCTGCCTGCTGGTCGGAATCCTGCCCGGCCTGTTCATCAACGCGCTGGCGCCGGTCAGTGCCATGCTGGTCGGCGGCCATATGCCGGAGCAAACCGGCGCGCAATGGCTGGCGCTGGTGCCGATTGCGGAGAGCCGCAGCTCCTATGACGGCCTGCTGGTGTTCCTGTTCATGGTGCTATCGGGCACGCTCGCCGCCGTCGCCATCCATCGGCTGGCGTCGGACCGGCTGCGCCGCGCCCCGGCCTGGGATTGCGGCTATCCCGATGCGAGTCCGGCGACGCAATATACCGCCACGAGCTTCGCCCAACCGATCCGGCGCGTGTTCGGCTCCGTCGTGTTCGCCGCCCGCGAGCATGGCGAGATGCCGCCGCCCGGCGACGTCCGGCCGGCGCGGCTCGTCGTCGACATCCACGACCTGATCTGGGACGCGCTTTATGCGCCGCTCGCTTCCGGCATCGGCATCGCCGCCGATCGGCTCAATCGCCTGCAGTTCCTGACCATCCGCCAATTCCTGACCTTGGTGTTCTGCACCCTGGTCATTCTCCTTTTGGTGCTCGCCATATGGTCATGATTGCCGATCTTGCCGTGCAGGGCGCGCAAATGCTGCTGGTGCTGCTGTTGGCGCCGCTGCTCACCGGCTTCGTCCGCAAGGTCAAAGCCCGCCTGCTGCGCCGGCAGGGGCCGCCATTGATCCAGCCCTATCGCGATCTGGCGCGGCTGATGCGCAAGGAGGTGGTGCTGGCGGACAGCGCGTCGTGGCTGTTTCGCGTCATTCCCTATCTCATCTTTGCCACCACCTGGGTCGCCGCGTCGCTGGTGCCGACCTTCGGCACCGGCCTGTTGTTCTCCTGGTCGGCCGATCTCATCGCCATCATCGCGTTGTTGGGCAGCGCGCGTTTCTTTCTGGCGCTGGCCGGGCTCGACGTCGGGACGAGTTTTGGCGGCATCGGCTCGAGCCGCGAAGTGATGATCGCCTCGCTGGCCGAGCCGGCGATGATCATGATCGTGTTCACGGCGGCGCTGATCGCCGGCTCGACGCAACTTTCCACCATGGCCGAATTCATGGCGTCGCCGGCCGTCGGCTTGCGGGTCTCGCTGGCGCTGGCGCTGATCGCGCTCATCATGGTGGCGATCGCGGAAAACGGCCGCATCCCGGTCGACAACCCGGCGACGCATCTGGAGCTCACCATGGTGCACGAGGCCATGGTGCTGGAATATTCCGGCCGCCATCTGGCGCTGATCGAGCTGACGGCGGCGCTGAAGCTCATCCTTTACGTCTCCATCATCGCCTGCCTGTTTGCGCCCTGGGGCCTCGCCGCTGCCGGCGCCGGATTGCCGGCGCTTGCCGTCGGCATCGCCACCTATATCGGCAAACTCGCCGTCGGCGGCTTTCTGCTGGCGCTGTTCGAGACCTCGATCGCCAAAATGCGGGTGTTCCGCGTGCCGGAATTCCTCGGCGCAGCGCTGATGCTCGGGCTCCTGGCGACGCTGTTGCGCTTCGTGTCGGGGAGCTTTTGATGAGCAATATCGATTTCGACGTTGCGCATCTGTTGGCCGGCTCGCTGGTGCTGGTGAGCTTCCTTCAGCTTTATCAGGACCGGCTATACGCGCTGCTCAACATCTATGCCTTGCATGCGCTGGTGCTGGCCGCCTCCGTCGCCTGGCAGGCCTTCGTCCAGGACGCGCCGCATCTCTACGTCACCGCGCTGATCGCGCTGGTGTTCAAGGCCATCGTCATTCCGGTGGCGCTGCACCGCATCATCGTGCGGCTCGGCATTCATCGCGAGATCGAGAAGGTGGTCGGCGTCGGCCCGGCTATGCTCGCCGGCATTGGCCTCGTCGCGCTGTCCATGGTGGTGATGTTGCGGGTGACCCATGAGGCCGATCCGCTGGCGCGCGAGGACCTGGCGTTCGCGCTGTCCGTCGTGCTGCTGGGGCTTCTGATGATGATCACCCGCCGCAACGCGGTCAGCCAGGTCGTCGGTTTCATGTCGCTGGAAAACGGCCTGGTGCTGGCGGCGACCGGCGCCAAGGGCATGCCGCTCGTGGTCGAGATCAGCATCGCGTTCTCCGTCCTGATCGCCTTCATCGTCATCGGCATCTTCCTGTTCCGCATCCGCGAGCGCTTCGACACCGTCGACGTGCAGGTTCTCGATCGCTTCCGCGGAGACCGCCGATGACGATCGCCGGCGTCACCTTCAATCCGATAGCCGGCGTGCTTCTGATTCCGGCCATTGCGGCGGCGCTGCTGGCGCTGTTGCCGGCCTATCGCGTGACCGCGCGGCTCAACGTGCTGGCGACCGCGCTGACCTTCACTTGCGCCGTGTCGCTGCTTTTCTCCAGGCCGCAGCCGAACGCCTATCTGCTGCTCGACGACCTCAACGGCACGTTCATCGTGCTCACCACCTTCGTCGGCTTCACCACCAGCATATTCAGCGCCAGCTATATCAGCCACGAGCTGGACGTCGGCCGCCTGACGCCGCCCTTCGTGCGCTTCTATCACGCCATGTATCAGGTGCTGATGTTCGCCATGAATCTCGCGCTGGTCGCCAACAATATCGGCCTGATGTGGGTGGCGATCGAGCTTGCCACGCTCACCACGGTGCTGATGGTCGGCATCTACCGCACCCACGAGGCGCTCGAAGCGGCCTGGAAATATTTCATTCTCGGCAGCGTCGGCATCGCGCTGGCTTTGTTCGGCACCATTCTGGTCTACATGGCGGCGCGCCCGGTGGTCGGCGAAGGGCTCGATGCCATGGTCTGGTCGGTGCTGGTCGCTCGCGCCAGCGCTTTCGATCCGGCGCTGCTCGACGTCGCCTTCGTGTTTCTGCTGCTCGGCTACGGCACCAAGGTCGGGCTCGCGCCGCTGCACGCCTGGCTGCCCGACGCCCACGCCGAAGGCCCCACCCCGATCTCGGCGGTGCTGTCGGGCTTGCTGCTCAATGTCGCGCTCTACGCGCTGCTGCGGTTCAAGATGCTGATGGCGGCGAACGCCGGCGCGCTGGCGCCCGGCCCGCTGATGGTCACGCTCGGATTGCTGTCGCTGGTGTTCGCCGCCTTCATGCTGTACCGCCGCCGCGACATCAAGCGGCTGTTCGCCTATTCGTCCATCGAGCACATGGGCATCATCACTTTTGCCTTTGGGATGGGCGGACCGCTCGCCAATTTCGCCGGCCTGTTGCACATGACCATGCATTCGCTCACCAAGTCGGCGATCTTCTTCGCCGTCGGTCACGTGGCGCAGGTCAAGGGCACCCAGCGCATCGCCGACATGGGCGGTCTCACCGAGACCCACCCTGTCCTCGGCTGGGGCCTGATCCTCGGCGTCGTGGCCATCGCCGGGCTGCCGCCGCTCGGCATTTTCATGAGCGAGTTTCTGGTGGTGAGCTCGACGTTCGCGCGCGCGCCGCTGCTCGCGCTGATCCTGGTGTTCGGCATCCTGGTCGGTCTTGCGGCGTTGTTCTTGCGGCTCAACGGCATCGCCTTCGGCGAGCCCAAGGGGCCAACCGGCAAGGTCGAAGCCTCCTACGTGCCGATGTTCGCGCACCTCACGATCGTGCTCGTTGCCGGCGTCTACATGCCGCCGGCGCTGGTGGCGTGGTTTCAGAACGTGGCCGGACTGCTCGGTTAGAACGATGAGCGCACTCAGCGATATCCTGCAGGGCGAGCGCGTCGGTCGGCATCGGCCGTGGCCGCGCCTGATCGTAACGCCGCAAACCTGGCGCGCGGTTGCCGACGAACTCGCCGCCGGCCGCGCCGCGTTGCTCGGCCTTTGGGGCGATGCCGGCGCCGTGGCCACCGTGCACATGGCGATCACGGACGCGAGCGCGGGCGACATCGCGGTCGTCAGCCTCGCCTGCGTGGACGGAACGTTTCCTTCGGTCGGCGCGGTGCACCCGCCGGCCATCCGGTTCGAGCGCGCCGTTCATAGCCTCTACGGTTTCGTGCCTGTAGGCGCGCCCGACGCGCGGCCCTGGCTCGATCTCGGTTTTTGGGACGTGCAATTTCCGCTTGGTGCACGCCAGCCGGCTCCGGCCGAGCGGCCGGCTTATGCATTCTTGCCGGTGGAAGGCGAAAGCCTGCATCAGATTCCGGTCGGCCCGGTCCATGCCGGGATCATCGAGCCCGGACATTTCCGCTTCACCGCCGGCGGCGAGACCATCGTGCGCCTCGAACAGCGGCTCGGCTATGTGCACAAGGGCATCGACTCGCTGATGACCGGCGCGACGATCGAGCGCGCGGCAAAACTCGCCGCGCGCACCTCCGGCGACAGCACGGTCGCTTACGGTATCGCCTTCGCGCGTGCCGTCGAGGCCGCGCTCGATGGCGAAGCGCCGCCGCGGGCGCAGCACATCCGTGGGCTCATGGCGGAGCTCGAGCGGCTGGCCAATCATTTCGGCGATATCGGCGCCATCTGCAACGACGCTTCGTTCGCGATCATGCACGCCCATTGCGGCATCTTGCGCGAATTGGTGCTGCGCGCCGCCGGCGCCTGTTTCGGTCATCGGCTGATGATGGATCGCGTGGTCCCCGGCGGCGTCGCCTGCGATCTGACGCCCGACGGTGCCAATCTCATCCGCAAGACTTTGCACGACGCGTCGCAGCGGTTTGCCGGATTGATCGAGCTTTATGATAATACCGCCTCGTTGCAGGACCGCACCGCGGGAACCGGGATCGTGAGCGCCGACTTGGCGCGGCAGTTCGCAGCGCCGGGCTATGTCGGGCGCGCCAGCGGCCGCAGCTTCGACGCCCGCAAATCGCCGGCCTATCCGCCCTATGACCGGCTCGATTTTTCCGTTCCCGTGCTTACGGCGGGCGACGTCAATGCCCGGGTCTGGGTGCGCATCCGCGAAGTCGAGCAAAGTATTGCGCTCATCGGCCAAATTCTCGATTCGCTGCCGGATGGACCGATCGCCAACCTGCTCGCCGGTGGCGGCGGCAGCGGCGAGGGGTTGGCGCTGGTCGAGGGATTCCGCGGCGACGTGCTGGCCTGGCTGCGGCTCGAGGACATGCGCGTTGCGCGCTGTCATCTGCGCGATCCGTCCTGGCTGCAATGGCCGCTGCTCGAAGCCGCCATCGAGGGCAACATCGTCGCCGACTTTCCGCTCTGCAATAAATCGTTCAACTGCTCGTATTCGGGACACGATCTCTGATGCGCCGAACCTTGCTCGAGAGTTTCACCCACGGTCCGCTGACCGAAACCGCGCCGTCGCCGGGCGACGCCGCGCTGGCGGAGCTGGCGGCGAGCGTCGACCGCGCCGCGCGCCGACGGCTCGGCCGCAGCCTCGCGATCCGCGAGGTCGATGCCGGCTCCTGCAACGGCTGCGAACTGGAAATCCACGCGCTCAACAACGCCTTCTACGATCTCGAGCGTTTCGGCCTGCGCTTCGTCGCCTCGCCGCGCCACGCCGACGTGCTCTTGGTGACCGGGCCAGTCACCAAGAATATGCGGCAGGCGCTGGAGCGGACCTATCGGGCAACGCCCGATCCCAAATGGGTGGTCGCGCTCGGCGACTGTGCGTTCGACGGCGGAATATTTTCCGAAAGCTACGCCGTCACCGGCGGCGTTTCGCAAGTCGTGCCCGTCGACCTGCACATCCGCGGCTGCCCGCCGTCGCCGGTTGAGATCCTCAAAGGCCTGATCGCGCTGCTGGAGGCGCAAAAAAGCTAGCAGCGAAATCCGCCGCGACTCGCCCCGCGTCGCCGATTACTCGATCTTCTCGTCCGGATAGACGCCCCACAGCTCGTTCTGCTCGATCCAGCCGTCAAAGCCGTCGCCGGTGATCTGGCACCATTTGCCGGTGCAGTGCTTGATCGAGGCGAGCACGCCGACCTGCAGCTGAGCCGTCACCGCGCTCTGGCCGTCGGGCTTGGCGTGGAGCGGCGCCAGGTCGGTCTTCGCTTTCAACTGCACGGCCGCGGTGCGTTTGCCCGACAGCAGCGAGTGATAGACCCAGCCCTCGGTGCCGTCGGAATCGCGGATGCGGCGCCAGTTCTCGAACTCCGCGGTGATCTCGACCGGCCAGCCGACCCGCGTATAGATGAAGGTGACGTCGTGGTCCTTGTCAGGGCCGCCGCGCACATTGACCCGATCGGCCTTGAGGCTGACGAAGCGCGGCACCGGCAGGCCGCTTGCTGTGCTGTCGCTGCCGGCCCGCACCGCTCCGGCGGCGAGCGTCAGCACCAGCGGCGCCACAATCGCGGCCCGAATCCACCCGATCATCGGCCTGCGGCGCCGCAAGGTCATCGCGACGCGCCCGATCGGACGTATTGCCGGGGCAACCCCGGTGCGCTTTGTCGGAGCGCTGCCATCTGGTAGAGAGATTTTGATGAACCACCTGCCCATTCCAGTGTCGGCGAGGGCGGTTAACGAGACCTGAACGGGCCGATGCGGCCGGCGCACCGGCCGATTTGCGACCCGCGCGGGGGTCTTGCGTAAGAGGCAGTGCATGGCGTCCGGCAAAAAGCCGCTTGTCGTGGTCACCCGGAGGCTGCCGGACAGCGTCGAAATGCGCATGCGCGAATTGTTCGACGCCCGGCTCAACGCCGACGACAAGCCGATGACGCACGCCGAGCTGGTCGCCGCCGCCAAGACCGCCGACGTCATCGTGCCGACGGTGACCGACCACATCGACCGCTCGGTGCTCAGCCAATCGGGCGAGCGGCTGAAGCTGATCGCCAATTTCGGCAACGGCGTCGACAATATCGACGTCGCCACCGCCGTGCAGCGCGGCATCACCGTGACCAACACGCCGGGCGTGCTCACCGAAGACACCGCCGACATGACCATGGCGCTGATCCTCGCCGTGCCGCGGCGCCTCGCCGAAGGCGCGCAAGTGCTCACCGGCAATCAGGAATGGACCGGCTGGAGCCCGACCTGGATGCTCGGCCATCGCATCTGGGGCAAGCGGTTGGGCATCGTCGGCATGGGCCGCATCGGGCAAGCGGTGGCGCGGCGCGCCCAGGCTTTCGGCCTGAAGATCCACTATCACGACCGCCGCCGCATGGCGGCCGCCGCCGAGGAGGAATTGCACGCCACCTACTGGGAGAGCCTCGACCAGATGCTGGCGCGCATGGACATCATCTCGATCAACTGCCCACACACGCCGGCAACCTATCACCTGTTGTCGGCGCGCCGGCTCAAGCTGATCCGGCCGGAGGCTTACATCGTCAACACCGCACGCGGTGAGGTGATCGACGAGAACGCGCTCGCCCGCCTGATCGAAGCCGAGGAGATCGCCGGCGCCGGCCTCGATGTGTTCGAGCACGAGCCGGCGGTGAGCCCGAAGCTCGTCAAGCTCGCGCGCGCCGGCAAGGTGGTGCTGCTGCCACATCTCGCCTCCGCGACCATCGAAGGCCGCATCGACATGGGCGACAAGGTCATCGTCAACATCAAGACCTTCATGGACGGCCACCGCCCGCCCGACCGCGTCCTGCCGTCGATGTTGTAAGAGCCGCAGGCAGCGTCCGCGCAATGTTGCATCGACGTTTGATCCCTCGCGTCGCATCCTTTGCGCTTATCGGCGTGCTCGCGTCGCCGATCGCGGCGCGGAGCGACGAGCAGATCGGCCATGCGCAAGCGGTCGTCGCCAAGAACGGCATGGTGGTGGCGCAGGAGGCGACCGCGGCGCGCGTCGGCGTCGATGTCTTGCAAAAAGGCGGCAATGCGGTGGATGCGGCGGTCGCCGTCGGCTTTGCGCTCGCGGTGACTTATCCGCGCGCCGGCAATCTCGGCGGCGGCGGTTTCATGCTGATCCACCAGGCGTCCGGCAGCGAGACCGCGATCGACTATCGCGAGACCGCGCCGGCGGCGATCACCAACAAGTCCTTTCTCGACGAGCAGGGTAACGCCGATCCGCGCAAGTCGCGCGATTCCGCGCTCGCCATCGGCGTGCCGGGCACGGTCGAGGGCCTGGCCATCGCGGCGCGCAAATATGGCTCCGGCCGCTTCACGCTCGCCGACCTGATCGCGCCGGCGCTCAAGCTGGCGCGCGACGGCATGGCGGTGACCGACGACATCGCCGATCTGTCGGGCAACGCGCTGACGCGGCTTGCGCGCTGGCCGTCCACCGCAAAGATCTTTCTCAAAGCCGACGGCACGCCGCTGACGCCCGGCGATCGTCTGGTGCAAAGCGATCTGGCCGATACGCTCGAAGCCATCGCCAAGGACGGCCCGCGCGCATTCTATGACGGCGCGATCGCCGACAAGATCGCCGCCGCCGTGCAGGCCGCGGGCGGCGTCATGACTGCCGACGATCTGAAAAGCTATGCCGCGTTCGAGCGCACGCCGGTGCGCGGCACCTATCGCGGCTACGACATCGTCTCCATGCCGCCGCCGTCGTCGGGCGGCGTCGAGCTGATCGAGATGCTCAACATCCTCGAAGGCTACGATCTCGCGCACGAGGACGACGCGCACGCGCTGCATCTGTTGGTCGAGGCCATGAAGCGCGCCTATGCGGATCGCGCGCTGTTCCTCGGTGATCCCGATCAAGTGAAGGCGCCGGTCGAGAAGCTGATCTCGAAAGACTACGCCGCGACCTGGCGCGCCACCATCGATCCGGAGCACGCCACGCCAGCGAGCGCGATCCGTCCCGGCGGCGCCATCCAGCCCGAAGGCCGCAACACCACGCACTTCTCCGTGGTCGACCGCTTCGGCAACGCGGTCGCCAACACCTATACGCTCAATTTCAGCTACGGCGTCGGGCTGGTGGCGGAAGGCACCGGCATCATACTCAACAACGAGCTCGACGATTTCGCCGTCAAGCCCGATGCGCCGAACGCCTATGGTCTCATCGGCTACGAAGCCAACGCGCCGGGGCCGGGCAAGCGGCCGCTGTCGTCGATGACGCCGACCATCGTGCTCAAAGACGGCAAGCCGTTCCTGGTCACCGGCTCGCCGGGCGGCAGCCGCATCATCACCGCGGTGCTGCAAGTGGTGGTCGACGTGATCGACCGCGGCATGGATATCGCCAGCGCCGAGTCGGCGCCGCGCATTCACAATCAATGGCTGCCCGACGTGGTGTTCGCCGAGCCCGGCGTCTCGCCCGATGTGATCGCGGCGCTGCAAGCCCGCGGCGACAAGGTGGTGGCGACCGGGAAATTCACCTCGGTTAATTCCATCGTGGTCACGCCGGAGGGGTTCGTCGGCGCCGCCGACCCGCGCACCCACGGCGCGTTGGCGGTGGGGTTTTAGCGGACGTCGAGAGCCACGAATTATTCGATTGATCCGATCGCGCTAAGCTCCGATCGCGCTAAGCCATGTCATTGCCGCGCATTCTTCACCGTCGACGCCAAGGCGGCAATGACGATGGCGCAGAGCGCGACAGGGGCGAAGCTCGCGATTGGCATGGCCGTCAAGTCCCACAGCCAGCCGCCGGCGATCGACAGCAGCATGGCGCAACTGTAGCTGATGGTGAACATGCCGGCCGAGGTGCGGTGCACGTCGTCGGGCGCGCTCAGCAGCGACGGCAGCGCCAGCGCCAAGGTCAGCGTCAGCGCATTGGTGAAACCGAGCACGCCGGCGAAGACCACGATTCCCATGCCGTGCGACGTCACCATGCCGACGAGCGCGGCGAGCGACGCCAGGCCGGTCGCGGCGTAGGCCCATGGCCGCGTCACCAGCGGCCCCGCCAAGCCCAGGAGCAAGAAAGCCGCCGGCAATTGGCCGACATTGAGCGACGTGAGCGCGGCGCCGACCAGGTCGGGACGGCCTTGGGCGGTCACATAATCGGGCAGGAACGCGTTGCTGACGAAGTAGATCGTGTTGACGCTGCCGAAGATCAGGCCGAGCTGCCAGATCAGCGGCCGCCGCCAATCGGGCCACCACCGGGTGTTGGCCACGGGCGCGGCGTTGTCGGCTCCATTGAGTCCTTTCGCGTAGACCGCGACGACCACCGCCGTCAGCAAAACCGGAAGTGCCCAGGCCACAAAGCTCAGCCGCCAACTCCCGTCGACCAGGGGCAGCACCAGCGGAATGGTCAGCGCCGCGGGCAGGATTTCGCCGACCAGAAGTCCGGTGGTGTAGACCGCCGTGGCGAAACCGATGCGTTGCGGAAACCAGGCGCGCACCAGCGGCGGCAATACCGGCTGCATGATGGCGACGCCGGCCGCCATGACGATGGTCGACGTAAAGAGGAGCGTCGCGTCAGAGATCGCGCCGCGGGCTGCACCGCCGAGCGCGTTGAGCAGCAATCCGACCAGCAAAGCCGGGATCAGGCCGACCCGCGCGATCAGCAGCGAGCCCGGCACCGCCGCGATCGCAAACAACATCGGCGGCAGGCTCGCCAGCCAGCCGATCTGCGTCTCCGACAGCTGCAGGTCGGCGTGCAACAGCGGCACCACCGGCGGCACCGCCAACACGGTGAGCCGCAGACACGCGCCGGACAGCCAGAGCAGGAGGAGGGGGATCAGGCGCGGGTTGATGATGGGTCTCTCGGCGACACGGTTTGGTAAATTCGGCGCGAGGAGTCACGCCTCCGCGTCGGAAGAAGATGTGCAGTGAATCACCACCGTGTCACAAAGACAACCCGAGATTCAGTGTCGCATCAGTACGTAGCACTACACGTCGGTTTACGCGCTGGTGCGCAATCCCAACTTACGGCTTCACATTGCGGTAGTGCAAGAGAGCGCCGCCCGCAGTCCGCGTTACAGATGACGAGTCAATCGCGGGGCAAATTGGCCGCTGCAGGGCCGCACTTCCAGAAACGCGCCTCCACCGCGGCGGTCCTTAAGCTACACCCTGGTCCATTTCCACAAGCGCCCCAATCGAATGCGGTCGGTAAGCCGAGGTATCGACACTCCATGGCCCTACGATCCTGTAAAGAGGATGCAAAAGCCTCGGAGCCGATACCCAAACTGCCTCTTGGCATTCGGCTTCGAGTTGCCCGACCGCTTCGTACGAAAGAACTTCGGGTTCAGTCGGAGTGTACCGCCTTGACATTTGCCAATCGCAATATGGATTAGGAAGTTCGGCAACGCCGGGAACAGTTGTTCCATGGTCTAATCGAAAGCCGACCAAGTCTGCGGTATCGATCAACATTTGATTATCGATCAAAAAGTTCGTTGTCGCCCATGCATCGGTCGTAGTCGAACGAGGATGACCAACCATACAAAAGAGGTGAAGTTTAATGCCGGCAGTATGGCATGCAGTCATTATGCGACGAATATCTCCGTGATCATTCTTGTTAAGTATGGCTCGATTGGTAGTTGGAGCTTGTTCAAGTCCAAAATATAACTTACGCAGACCCCCTGCGTAGGCATGGTGAAGAAGCGGAAGGTCTTCCCATGCCTTTTCCAGGCGCGCGTAGGCTTCCCACTCAATTGCATAATCGTCATGGCGTAAGAACGAAGCTAATCGTTTGGCCTTTGCAGGCGACAGTGCCTCGTCCACGAATTTGATACGCCGTATGCCTGTCGTCTGCACCGCCGATACTAGCTGATCTTTGACATATTGAGCGGGCGCGCTCCCCGCGTAGCCTTGTTCCGACCAACCCATCGGAATTGCACAAAAGTTACAACGTCCCCAATAGCAACCTCTGGTAGAGACATATGGCAACACGGGTATTCCGACGAAGCCATCAAAATCAATGCCGTCGAAACAAGGCACCGGCCAGCTTTCGTACGCAACCTGTTGGTCTCCAGCGATTAGAGGAAGGACCTTGCGCGCCTTTTGCACGCCGACGCTTTCGACGACTTGCAACGATTGCCCAAATGCCAAGTCACCTTGGTAAATCACCACTTGGTCAGCATGGGCCTGCAGCACCCTGAATGCGTTTGAGTGACGAAGGCGAGTAACGACATTGCCACCAAGAATGATAAGGGCTTTTGGCAATGCCTCCCTTACGAACTGCAGCAAGCGTAATGCCGCAATTACCTGATGGTGCGAAGCTATCGTAATGCCAATGACGGAGGGCTTGAGCGAATGCAGTCGTGGAAGGACAACATCACGATAGTAGGTGTCGAATATTGTTCCTTCCGACGTTAGTGCGCTCGCGACAGCGCCCAATGGGATCCCAGAAAGATCATCGTGGTGAAACCCGGAGAGAAGGCCGAACGAACATCGGCGACGATGATTTGAGGCCACAGTCTGAAACTGATCTTCCCACAAGAAGTACAGTTGATCCAGCTCTTCGAAATCGCCGCGCGCACATGCCTCCTTAACCGCTTCGCGCGCGGGCGACACAGCGCACGTGCGAGAGAAAGCCTCAGTCAAATCCCAACAAAGCGCGTCCCATGAGCGAGCGCGCGCAGCGCCGGCTAGCAGCGGCATTGCCAAATGCGGCCCGGACACGCACGATGACCAATTTGGCGGAAATAGAAGAACGGCTAGATGGCTCATGTGTTACTTGCCGCTCTATTCATTTCAACCACGCCTGCGACAGTTTGTGCGTCACCATCATATCGGGTCGTGCAAAACTGATTGGAAGACTTGCTCAACTCAATCTTGAAATCATCAATGAATTTTTTGATCTCACCGGTCCGAAGAAACCTTATACCCTCTGCATCGTTGAAGCCATCAGTCTGCAAAGCCACTCCAAATAGCTCCGTGTCCGTTCCTTTCTTATGATCGGTCTCAAGGGCAACAACGAAAACGTCAGCAAATTTTCCCCATGGGAACACTGCCGTCTTGCTGAACGAAACGTAACATCCGCAGCTGGGCGGATTGTCTTTCGAATATGTACTGGTGTGATGGGCGCGCACAAAATGGTCAAGAAGCGGATACCAATTTAGATGGCTCGCGTGAATGCCTCCCGCCGTTCTCTGCAAGATGCAATGCACCTGTGCGTTCTCTCGAAATTCTCCCGTATACAGCCTTTCATTTGGATTGATAGGAACGACAGGAAGATACCCGCTCAAAGCGCAATGCGAATCGACCTCGCCGGGGGACACGGGAATGGCGGGCTCCATGAGACTTGAAGCATGCACAAAATATGTGTCCCTAAATTGCTTCTCAGTGACCCCCGTAAAATCGATTTCTTTATCTCTTTCAATTGTTGTAAAGCGACTGGGATGCGCCATTAAGCGGATGAGAAGGACGTTCTTGTTATTCTTAGTGTCCTTATATCTGGACATTACGCGTTTGTAGGCTTCCCACCAATCCTCAGTGTATCCGACCGCATTTGGCCTCCGTGCGTCGTCCAATTCGATTTTTATGAATGGATTGTACCACTCAAAAATGGTGCGGGGGAAATAGGTATATATCGTAGCTCTCGAAACATCATCGCGCTCTAGCAGCCGATCGACTTGCGCCATGATTTCTTGGACGCACCTAGCGTATATGCGAAAGTTGCCGGGTAGGATAGGCACATTTGCTTCCGAGGCGTCATGAAGGGGACAGAGGAGGTTTAAGTATTGTCGAACTGCAGCGGTCGACAATTCGAATACCGACCGGTCTATTGTTTCTTTGCGTCCTTTCCGCAAGAGCGAAGCAATGTGGCCGCCTAATAGTGCGCCCGCGTGTTCACGAATACGGGCAATACGGCTCCTCGCGTAAATGCGGTCGGGAATTCGAAGCGCAGCCATCCCAACCCAGAGAAGGAAGGAAATCCAAAGCCCTAGCACCACGAAATCAATGATCGAAACGACGGTCGGGAAATATTGAGCGACTACGGTTGTCCTGATGATCCCATAAATGCCAGCGGGCGCAACTATGCTGATGGCATATGCAATTGGTGCCCATCGTCGAGGCCATCGCCACGCCGTTTTCAGCTTTCTCCTGAACGCAGTACCCATTCTGCGACCGCTTTCGTGCTCTACAATTCCCGCGCTGCCTCGGGACGACGACGATTTTTCTGATTGCGTGTCCTCGCCGGAAACTCGGTAGTGGGCTTGGAGTTCGTATCGTCAAGGGAATGCTTTTGGGGAGATAACGTGCTTTGAGGAGGGTGGCGGGATCGCTCTGTTGCTTCTGAGCTGCGATCGATCGACTTAGGGAGCGGCTTGTTCATAGTTGGATACCCCGGTGGTTCGGACCATGAGCGGCAGGCGCTTTGTGGGCGGGCCTCACGCATCTGTGGTAATTTACCATCAACTCGACTTTTCGGACAGGTGGTTTCGTCAGCCAATGGTTTGGCTGAGGCGCTGTCTGTTCAGGCCTGGGCGCACCGACAAGGGACAAGCAGAAATGGGCCGCGTTAATCGCCCCTGAGGTGTCCCCTCGGGGCTTTCAAGAAGCAGACGAAAGATGGGGACCGCAGCAAGGCCGAGGAACAGGGCGCCGGCTTCGGCTCGGTGTGATCTTTTTCAAGATGTCAGCCCACACGGACCGGCCGAGCATCGTCGGCCTTGACGGGGTGATGCCGGTTGATCCGGCCGACTTGTATCGGGGCTACAACGCACGTGCGTCGGTCAACCCGATCGCCAATGTGCAGTGGCGGTCCATTTCCATTGCGATGAACCAGCAGCTTGATGACGTCGAGCCCCTCGACGCCGCCTTTCCGGGTCGGAGGAGGCTACCCCAGCGCTACCCCAGGCGATTTTTCGTCACAGCTAGACGGGCCTTTAAGTGCTTGATTCTGCTCTGGAGCGGGCGAAGGGATTCGAACCCTCGACCCCAACCTTGGCAAGGTTGTGCTCTACCCCTGAGCTACACCCGCATCCGAGAAGGGTAAGCGACTGTCCGGTAAACCGGACAGCCGCATTGCTATGCCAAAGAGCGGCCGGCTTGGCAACCGGCTGGCCGGCATGACCCATTTTACTGACCGAGGGGCGGCCTTGATCGCTTGGATGCTGGTTTGTTCGCGTTGAGGACCTTGTCAAGGACGGCGCGAAGCGCCGCCGCCTCCGGCGGTCTTCGATCCTTGACAAGGTCCTCAACGCGAACACAGTGCTATCCAAGCGATCAAGGCCGCTTTCTAGGCCGTTCCGACTATTCAACTCCCCGAAACCGTTGATGCCCGCCACGCCGGACGACCTTTTCGCCTATCTGGACAGCCTCGGCATCGCCCACAAGACCGTCAGCCATCCGGCGGTCTTCACCGTCGACGAGGCGCGCGAATTGCGCGGCGCGGTCGCCGGCGGGCACACCAAGAACCTGTTCCTGCGCGACAAAAAGGGCGCCGCGTTCCTGGTGGTGGCGCTTGAAAACGCGGCGATCGAGCTGAAATCGCTGCACCGGCTCTTGGGCGCGTCCGGCCGGTTCTCGTTCGGCTCGGCCGAATTGATGCGCGAATTGCTCGGCGTCGAGCCCGGCTCGGTGACCCCGTTCGCGGCTATCAACGACACCTCCGGCCGCGTCACCGTCGTGCTCGATGCCGCCATGATGGCGCACGACGTGCTCAACTTTCATCCCTTGGTGAATACCGCGACGACGACGATTTCGCGCGACGGGCTGCTCAAATTCCTCGAAGCGACCGGGCATCGGCCGCGGATCGAGGCGGTCTCGGCGGCCGCCACCCCGGAACCCTGATTGCATTCGCCCCGTTTCTTCCCATTTAATCAGGCGGAAGCGGGCAAATTCCGGCCCGTTGGGGTCCTCAAAGGGAAGGCGCGTCAAGGCAACATGCTGCAAGAAGCTCAAACGGCGGACGCGTTGGTCAAGGACACGACGACGCAAACCTTCGTCAAAGACGTCATCGAGGAATCCAAGCGCCAGCCCGTGCTGGTGGATTTCTGGGCGCCCTGGTGCGAGCCGTGCAAACAGCTCACCCCGGTCCTGGAGAAGGCCGTGAAGGCGGCCAAGGGCAAGGTCAAGCTCGTCAAGATGAACATCGACGCCCATCCGGCGATCCCCGGCCAGATGGGCATCCAGTCGATCCCGGCGGTAATCGCCTTCGTCGGCGGCCAGCCGGCCGACGGTTTCATGGGGGCGTTGCCGGAGGGCCAGGTGGTCGCCTTCCTGGAGCGGCTGACCAAGGATCGCATCGGCGGCGAGGCCCAGGATCTGCTCAAGGCCGCCGACGCGGCGCTCGCCGAGGGCGATGCGTCCGGCGCGGCGCAGATGTATGCGGACGTCCTCGCCGAGGACAATGCCAGCGTGCCGGCGCTCGGCGGTCTGGCGCGCGCCTATGTGGAGACCGGCGCGCTCGATCAGGCGCGGCAGACGCTCGCCATGGTGCCGGAGGGCAAGCAGAATGACGCCGCGGTCGCCGCGGCCCGCGCCGCGCTCGAGCTTGCCGAGCAGGCCAAGACGCTCGGCCCGATCAGCGAGCTCGAGCAGAAGGTCGCCGCCAATCCGCTCGACCATCAGGCGCGTTTCGATTTGGCGCTGGCGCTCAACGGCAAGGGCCGCCGCGCCGACGCGCTGGAGCAGCTGCTCGCCATCGTCAAGCGCGACCGCAAATGGAACGACGACGGCGCCCGCAAGCAGCTGGTCCAGTTTTTCGATGCATGGGGTCCGACCGACGAAGCCACCATCGAGGGCCGCAAGAAGCTTTCCTCGATCTTGTTTGCTTGAAAATTCCGGTGCCGTCGCGGAGTGGAGTGCGACATGCCGATGAACGCGGTCTACCGGGGGCCGGAGGCCATCCCCGCCGTGATCCCGGTGTTTCCCTTGCCGGGCGCCTTGCTGTTGCCGCGCGGGCAGATGCCGCTCAATATTTTCGAGCCGCGCTATCTGGCGATGGTCGATGACGCGTTGCGTTCCGGCGATCGGCTGATCGGCATGATCCAGCCCGATCCCGCCCATCCCGGCGCCGATCCGGACAAGCCGCAGCTGTTTCACGTCGGCTGCGTCGGCCGCATGACGCAGTTCGCCGAAAGCGGCGACGGCCGCTACCTGATTCAGCTCACCGGCGTCGCGCGCTTTCGCGTCGCGCAGGAGCTTTCCGTCACCACGCCGTACCGGCAGTGCCGGGTGACCTATCAGCCCTTCGTCGACGATTTCACGCCGCGCCTGGGCGAGGACGCGGTCGACCGCAAGGCGCTGTTGCGCGCGCTGACCGCGTTTCTCAAGGCCAACAATCTGAAAGCGGATTGGGAGGGCATCGAGAACGCGCCCAACGAAGCGCTGGTGAATGCACTGGCGATGATGTCGCCCTATGAAGCCGCGGAAAAGCAAGCCATGCTGGAGGCGCCGGACCTAAAGACCCGCGCCGAGATCCTGATCGCCGTCACCGAGATCGAGCTCGCCAAGAGCAAGACCTCCGGCGAGACGCCGCTGCAATAAAAGCCGAACCGGAGAATACGATGTCCACGCCGCCCGCTGATTCCGTCGATCCAAAACTGCTCGAAATCCTGGTCTGTCCGCTGACCAAGTGTCCGCTCGAATACGACGCCGAGAAGCAGGAGCTGATCTCGCGCGCGGCCAAGCTCGCTTATCCGATCCGCGACGGCATCCCGATCATGCTGCCCGAGGAAGCCCGCCGGCTGGATTGATCGCTCCTCCCTCTCCCCGCTTGCGGGGAGAGGGTCGGGGTGAGGGGGCCTTTCCGCTGGGCTTGGAATCGAGGGAGTTGGCTGAGGGGCTACCGATGTCCTGGAAAGCTCAGAATCGCGGATAGGCCCCCTCACCCTCAGTCGCTACGCTCCCTCGACCTCTCCCCGCACGCGGGGAGAGGTGGTAAAGCAATGTCATCGCGGGAGGGACGTTGTGATCAAAATCTGGGGCCGGAACACTTCGTCGAACGTGCAGAAGGTGATGTGGGCGGTCGGCGAAATGGGTCTGCCGCATGAGCGCATCGACATCGGCGGGCCGTTCGGCAAGAACCGCGAGGCGGCTTATCTGGCGATGAACCCGAACGGGCTGGTGCCGACGCTCGAAGAGGAAGACGGCTTTCTGCTGTGGGAATCGAACTCGATCGTGCGCTATCTCGCGGCCAAGCATAAAGCGACGGTGCTCGAGCCGGCCGATCTGCGCACGCGGGCGCTGGCCAGCAAATGGATGGACTGGCAATTGTCGGTCGCCGGGCCGGCGATCACGCCGGTGTTTTGGGGCCTGATCCGCACGGCGCCGGAAAAGCGCGATCACGCGGCGATCGAGGCCGGCAAGAAGAACACCACCGCCGCCATCACCATGATGGACGAGCAGCTTGGCAAAACCGCGTACCTCGCTGGCGACGCGTTTTCCTACGGCGATATTCCGGTCGGCATCATGGCCTATCGCTACCGGCAGCTGGTGCCGGAACGTCCGCCCTTGAAAAATTTCGAGCGCTGGTACGCCGCGATCTCGTCGCGGCAGGCGTTCAAGGATCAGGTCGGCGCGGTGCCGCTGACGTAGCCGTCATTCCGGGGCGCGCCAAGCGCGAGCCCGGAATCCACAACCACCCGCGTTGCGGGAAAGTCTCCGACAGTTCTGCTTTTGCTGTGACTATGGATTCCGGGTTCCGGCCTGCGGCCGGCCCCGGAATGACATTACTCCGCCGCCGCCCGTGCGCCGGCTGAATGCGCCGAGACGATGTAATCCATCGCCGCCTGCACGCCGCCCTTCTTGTGCGGGATGCCGGCGAGGCCGAGCGCCATCTCGGTCATCGAAAGCACGCCCATCAGCCAGCCGTCGTTGATGTCGCCGAGATGGCCGATGCGGAAATAGCGCTTCGCATAGGGCCCAAAACTCGCGCCGTAGGAAATGTTGAAGGTGTCGAGCGCAAGGTTGCGGAAGGCGTCGGCGTCGTGGCCCTCCGGCAGCAGCACCGCGGTGATGGTCGGCGAATAATATTTCGGCTCGCGGCACAGGATTTCCAGGCCCCAGGCGCGCACCGCGCGCCGCGCCGCTTCGGCGAGGCGATGATGGCGCGTGAACACGTTGTCGAGACCTTCCTCGTGCAGCATGTCGATCGACACCGCCAGGCCTTGCAGCATCTGCGTCGCCGGCGTGTAGGGGAAGAAGCCGATTTTGTTCATGGTCAGCATGTCGTCCCAGGCCCAGAACGACTTCGTCAGCTTCGAGGTCTTCGCCGCATCGAGCGCCTTGTCGCTGATGGCGTTGAACGACATGCCGGGCGGCAGCATCAGGCCTTTCTGCGCGCCGCCGATGGTGACGTCGACGCCCCATTCGTCGTGCCGGTAATCGGTCGAGGCCAGCGACGAGATGGTGTCGACCATCAAGAGCGCCGGATGGCCGGCGGCGCTGATCGCCTTGCGGATCGGCGCGATCGGCGACAAACACCCGGTCGCGGTCTCGTTGTGCAGGACGCAGACCGCCTTGATCGCGTGCGCCTTGTCCTTGCGCAGATGCTCCTCGATCACGGCGGCGTCGGCGCCGGTGCGCCAGTCGCCTTTGATGAACTCCGGCTTGAGGCCGAGTTTTTCCGCCATGACCTTCCACAGCGTGGCGAACTGGCCGGTCTCGACCATCAGCACACGGTCGCCCGGCGACAGCGTGTTGACCAAGGCCGCTTCCCACGCGCCGGTGCCGGTCGCGGTGTAGATGATGACCGGATTGGTGGTCTTGAAAATGGTCTTGATGTTGTCGAGGCAGCGCCTCGCGAGCTTGGCGAATTCCGGCCCGCGATGGTCGATGATCGGGGTGTCCATCGCCCGCAGTACGCGGTCGGGCAGCGGCGTCGGGCCCGGAATCTGCAGGAAATGACGCCCGGCGGCGCGCGAAGCATTCTGCGGCATTATCGGCACTCCTTCGGACTATTCACGTGGCATGGCGGCGCATGTCCGAGGGCGTGCGCGGCTTGCGGGGTTGAATAGCGAATGCGACATTCGGGTCAAGCTCGGAATTGTCACGCCCCGCGAAAGCGGGGCGCCCAGTACACGCAAACCGCTAAATTCAGGCATAAGCGATAGTGAATACTGGATCATCCGCATGCGCGGATGATGACAGCAAAGTGGGGTTGCGGAGGATAATTTGCCAATACGGCTGTTGCCCGGCTTGGAACGCCGCCTCAACGCCGAAGAGGTGGGCGAGGTGCGTTTCGACGCCTTCACCCGTGGGCGCTATGCCACCGATGCCTCGCATTACCAGATCATGCCGCTCGGCGTCGTCACGCCGCGCACCATAGATGAGGCCGAACGCGCCATAGGCATTTGCCGCGCGGAAGGGGTGCCGGTGACGGCGCGCGGCGGCGGTACGTCGCAGGCCGGGCAGACGGTCAACCACGGGCTGGTGATCGATTGCTCGCGCAATCTCGATCGCGTGCTTGACCTCGACGTCGCCGGCCGCCGCTGCACGGTCGAGCCGGGCATCGTGCTCGACGAGCTCAATCGCAAGCTGAAATCCGCCGGCTTGTGGTTTCCGGTCGACATATCGACCGCGTCGCGCGCCACCATCGGCGGCATGGTCGGCAACAATTCCTGCGGCGCGCGCTCGCTGCGTTACGGCAATACGCGGGAGAACGTGCTGTCGATCGACGCCGTGCTGGCCGACGCCACGCGGGCGCATTTCGGCCGCATCGGCGACTCCGGCGTCAACGTGCCGCCGGATCTGGTGCGCGACCTGCTCGCCATCGCCGCGCGCGAGTCGGGCGAGATCGAGCGGCGCTTTCCAAAAGTGCAGCGCCGCGTCGGCGGCTATAATCTCGATGCTCTGGTGCCGGGCAGGAACGATATCAATCTGGCGCATCTCCTGGTCGGCTCCGAAGGCACGCTGGCGTTCTCGACCAAGATCGAGCTGAAACTTTCGCCACTGCTCGGCCGGCGCGCGGTCGGCGCCTGCCATTTCGGCAGCTTCCACGAAGCGATGAAGGCGGCGCAGCACATCGTCACGCTCGGCCCCATCGCGGTCGAGCTGATCGACCGCACCATGCTGGGGCTCGCGGCCGACATCGCCATGTTCAAGCCGACGGTAGAGGCGTTCTTGCGCGGCGATCCGGAAGCGATTTTGTTCGTCGAATTTGCCGAAGACGATTGGAACGAAAATCTGCACCGCTTGAAGCGGCTTGGCGAATTGCTCGGCGACCTCGGCATCGCCTGGGATCACGGTGGCGCCCAATGGGGCGGTGTCGTCGAGGTGCTCGATCCAAAACTGCAGGCCGGCATCACCGACGTGCGCACCGCGGGGCTGAACATCATGATGTCGATGAAGGAGGCCGGCAAACCGGTATCGTTCGTCGAGGATTGCGCGGTGCCGCTCGAGCATCTCGCCGATTACACGGCGCGGCTGACGGAGGTTTTCGAGCGCAATGGCACGCGCGGCACCTGGTATGCGCATGCCGCGGTCGGCTGCCTGCATGTGCGCCCGGTGCTCAACCTGCGGCTCGACAAGGATGTGCGCGCCATGCGCGCCATCGCCGAAGACGCCTTCGCCATGGTGCGCGAATACAAGGGCTCGCATTCCGGCGAGCACGGCGACGGCATCGTGCGCTCGGAATTCCACGAGCAAATGTTCGGCGCCGAGCTGGTGCACGCTTTCGAGGAGGTCAAGGACCGCTTCGATCCGCGCGGGCTCTACAATCCCGGCAAGATCGTGCGGGCGCCGAAATTCGATGACCGCAGTAATTTCCGCTACGGCGCGGATTATCGCGCCGAGGATATCGCCAGTGCGCTCGACTGGTCGGCCTATCCGGGCGCCGGCGGCGGGTTCCAGGGCGCGGTCGAGATGTGCAACAACAACGGCGTCTGCCGCGCGCTCTCGGGCGGCGTCATGTGCCCGAGCTATCGCGTCACCCGCGACGAGCGCGACGTGACCCGCGGCCGCGCCAACACGCTCCGCCTCGCCATCACCGGCCAGCTCGGCCCGGACGCGCTCACCTCCGACGCCATGGCGGAGACGCTGAAACTGTGCGTCTCCTGCAAAGCCTGCCGGCGCGAATGCCCGACTGGCGTCGACATGGCGCGCATGAAGATCGAGGTGTTGCGCACGCGGAGTGAAAAATTCGGGCTGTCGCTGCACGACCGCCTGGTCGGCTATCTGCCGCGCTATGCGCCTACGGCCGCAAAACTGTCCTGGCTCCTCAATCTGCGCGACGTGATTCCGGGCGCGGGCCAATTGTCGGAAGCCGTCGCCGGCTTCAGCGCGCAACGCAGCCTGCCGAAGTGGCGCTCGGATTGGTTCGACGAAACCAGATCGTCCACAAGCCGGCAGGGCACAGGTCGCGACGTCGTCCTGTTCGCCGACACCTTCAATCGCTATTTCGAGCGTGAAAATGTCGACGCCGCGCTCACGGTGCTCGCCGCGGCCGGTTATCGCGTCACGGTCGCAACGCCCGTTGACGGCGCGCGCCCGCTTTGTTGCGGCCGCACTTTTTTATCCGTCGGCAAGGTGGACGAAGCGCGCCGGGAGATGGAACGCACGCTCGCCGCGCTTAAGCCGTTCGCCGCGGCTGATACGCCGATCATCGGATTGGAGCCGAGCTGCCTGTTCAGCTTCCGCGACGAAATACCGGCGTTGGTGAAGAGCGACGCGGCCCGCCAGGTCGCGCAGCATGCGCTGCTGTTCGAGGAATTTCTGGCGCGCGAGGCTGCCGCGGGCAAGCTCCGCTTGCCGCTGGCCCCGACCAAGAAGCGAGCGCTGCTGCACGGCCATTGCCATCAAAAATCGTTCGACACCATGGCCGCGGTGACGGCGACGCTGAAACTCATTCCCGAACTCGACGTCGAGCTCATCGAATCGAGCTGCTGCGGCATGGCCGGCGCCTTCGGCTATCATGCCGACACGATCGGCGTGTCGCGCGCCATGGGCGAGTTGTCGCTATTGCCCGCCGTGCGCAAAGCGCCCGCCGACGCCATCATCGTCGCCGACGGCACGTCGTGCCGGCATCAGATCAAAGACGGCGCCGGGCGCGAGGCGGTCCATGTCGCGCGCGTGCTGGCGATGAGTCTCAGCCAAGTCTGACGATTACGAGACGGCGACGGCCGGGCTCTGGGTCGCGCATGGCGCCGGCTTGGCGCAATAGCGATCGAGCACATCGCTCATTTCCCGGGCGAGAAGCTGATCATGCGGTTGCTCCCGCATCATCGTGTAGTGATCGCCGGTCACCTGGGCGATTTCAAACCCTTTGCCGAACAGATCGGCCCAACCCAGGCTCAAATCCAGGTGTAGTGCCGGGCAATCTTCCGACCGGTCCGCCCGAAACAGAACGCCGCGGCAATCCAGGCGGCGCAGCTTGTAGGAGCGCAGCGAATTGTCGTAGAGCCGGTTGATCAGCGGCCAATGCATCGGGCGGCCGAGCGTATCGAGCTTCGTGGTCAATTCGCCCGGATCGCGCAGCGCGCTCTCGGCAAAGCGGCGCTTGACGAATCTTCCAGCCACCGCGAGCGCCCAGTGCGCGATGGACAGCGACATTGCCAAGCGGGACGCGAGGGACGGCGAATTCCGGCTCGCGGCATGTTCGCGCGCGCGGGGCATCCAGGTCTCGCACAGATTCTTCCAGGCAGCCTTGTGCGGCAGCGGATACTCGGCTGGCGCATCGAGCACCATCACCAGGTCGACCTGGCCGCCTTTTGCTTGCAGCTGGTGCGCGATCTCGAACGCCATCGACGCATGGAACGAATAGCCGGCGATCACGCAAGGCGTCGCGCCGGCGTGCGCCTGCAACGCCGTCACGTAGGGCACGACCATGTCTTCCAGGACCGGCGTGGCGTCGGTGTCGTTTTCGGCCGCGGCGTCGTGCCATGCCGCCGGCCAGGTGATCTCGGCGGCGAAGATCGAATGCTGCGGCGGCATCAATTGCGCGACGTGGAGCTCGTAGAGCCCGGCGCCGATGAAATAGATCGGCGTCGCCGACGTGCCGTGCCGCAGCTGCACGACCGTCGGGCGCTGCCGCAGCGGCAGCGGCGCCTTCTTGCCAAGATGCTTGGCGGCGCCGAGGATTCCGGTCCACACCGCCGCGCGCGCTTCTTCGGTCATCGCGCGCGAGGACGTTTTCAGCGGCGAGTCTTGCATTGTTCGTGCGGCTCTCGTGGCAGGCTCGACGTCGCGCAACCGGGCAGATGCATCGGGGACATTTTTGCCCGGATACATTGGGTTAATCATTCGGGCAAGGTCGTCCCGGGAATATGGTCAATACGCCGCCCACCCTTAATTCCCGGCTTCCAGCGCGCTGTCGTGCCAGCGGCGCAGCGCAATATGATTAACGAATGCGAGCGCGTAGAAAATCACGATGCCGGCGATGGATAGCAGCACCAAAGCCGCGAACATGCGCGGAATATTGAGCCGGTAGCCGGACTCGACGATGCGATAGGCCAGCCCGGAACCGGCGCCCGCGGAGCCGGCGGCGATTTCGGCGACCACGGCGCCGATCAGCGACAGCCCGCCGGCGATGCGCAGGCCGCCGAGGATATAGGGCAGCGCCGACGGCAGCTTCAGGTTCCACAACACCCGGCCGCGCGAGGCGCCGTAGAGCGCGAACAGGTCGGCGAGATTGCGGTCCACCGAGTTCAGCCCGAGCGTGGTATTGGCCAGCACCGGAAAGAACGCCACGATCCAGGCGCAGGCCAGCACCGCGAGCGGCTGCGGCATGTAGATCAACAATAGCGGCGCGATGGCGACGATCGGCGTCACCTGCAGGATCACCGCGAAGGGATAGAATGAATACTCGACGAGTCGCGACTGGTTGAACAGCACCGCGAGCCCGACGCCGCCGATCGCCGCCAGCGCAAAACCCTCAAGCGTCGTCACCAGCGTGACCAGGAGCGATTGCGTCAGCAGCGCGCCGTCGGCGATGAATGTCTGCAGGATCAGGCTCGGCGCCGGCAGCACGTAAGGCGGAATGCCGGCCAGCCGCACCACCATTTCCCAGACCGCAAGGCTGAGCGCCAGCACGATGACAGGCAGTACGACGCGCAGCACGCGGTCGCGGCGTTCCTGCGCGAAGACGCGCGGCGTCATGGCTCGCCTCCCGCCGCCATGGCCTGCGCCAGCGCTTCCGAGGTGCGCCGGGTGAGCGCGGCATATTCGGCCGAGGTGCGGAAATTCTGGTCGCGCGGGTAGGGCGCATCGATCGCGACTTCGGTGAACACGCGGCCCGGCCGCGCCGCCATCACCACGACGCGGCTCGCCAGATAAACCGATTCGAACACCGAATGGGTGACGAACACGATCGTGGTGCGCAGCGCCTGCCAGACCTGCAGCAGATCGTTGTTGAGCTTGAAGCGAGTGATCTCGTCGAGCGCGGCGAACGGCTCGTCCATCAGCAGCAGCTCAGGCTCGGTCACCAGAGCGCGTGCAATCGAGACCCGCATGCGCATGCCGCCGGACAATTCGCGCGGATAGGCCTTGGCGAATTTCTGCAAGCCGACTCGCTCGAGCGCGGCGTCGACGCGCTTGGCCGCCGCATCCGCTGCAACGCCCTTGAGCTTGAGCGGCAGCAGCACGTTGTTGGTCACGTTCGCCCACGGCATCAATGTCGGCTCCTGGAAGACGAAGCCAAGCCGGTTCTCGTTTGCGGTCTTGGCCGCGTTTGTCCATTCCACGGCGCCCTGCGTCGGCTCGGTCAAGCCGGCGATGATGCGCAACGCCGTCGATTTGCCGCAGCCCGACGGGCCGAGCAGCGACAGGAACTCGCCTTCGCGCACATCGAGATCGAGCCCCGCCAGCGCCACCGTGCCGCTCGGAAACGCCTTGCCGACGCGGCGCAGCGCGACCAGGGGAGCGCCGGAATGATGAGAAGTGGCCGTCATTTTGGCCGCAGATCGAGCCCGACCTTCTTGTCGACGAATTGCGGCGTATAGGATTTGCGGTAATCGAGATCGGCCTTGGTGACGCCGGCGCGCACCATTTTGTCGAAGAAATCCTTCACGTGCGCATCCGTCATGGCGCCGATTCCGAGCTTCGCGGCGTCGCCCGAATCGACAATGCCGTACTCCTTCATCTTGGCGACCGAATAGGTCAACAGATCGTCGGTCATTTCCGGGTTCTGTTTCTTGATCAGCGCGTTGGCGGCGGCGTTGTCGTGGTAGATGTAATTGTACCAGCCGATGATCGAGGCATCGACGAAGCGCTGCACCAGGTCGGGTTTTTTCTCGACCAGCTCGCGGCGCGTCTCGAGCAGCGTCGAATAGGCGGACCAGCCCTGATCGGCGAGCAGGAAGACTTTGGGTTTGAATTTCGCCGCTTTTTCGACGGCGAGCGGCTCCGACGTCACATAGCCCTGCATCGCGCTCTTTGGATTGACGATGAACGGCTGCGGATTGAACGTATAGGGTCGGACCTGGGAATCCTTGAAGCCGTAATCGGCCTTGAGCCATTGGTAATAGGTCGCCATGCCGTCCTGACCGATGAACAGCGTCAGCGTTTTCAAATCTTGCAGTTTTTCCATGCCCTGATCTGGATGGGCGATGAGGACCAGCGGATCCTTTTGGAATAAAGCCGCGACGTTCACGACCGGAATGTTCTGCGCCACGGCGTCAAAACCCTGCAGCGAATTAACGCTCAGATAGAAATCGATTTTGCCGACCGGCAGCAAGATTTGGTTGTTCGTGCTCGGGCCGCCCGGCACGATGGTGACGTCGAGGCCGTATTTGCGATAGGTGCCGTCGGCCAGCGCCTGGTAGAAGCCGCCGTGCTCGGCTTCGGCCACCCAGTTGGTGCCGAACGAGACCTTGTCGAGCGCCTGCGCGGAAGCCGGCGCCGCCGCGGCGCTTGCGCCAACGGCCAGTCCGGCCAGTCCGGCCAGCACCGCCCGGCAGGTTTTTACCAATCGCATCGGTTGCTCCTTTTCATCGGCGACGCGACAATAGAGCATGCCGCCGGAAAGTGGGACCCCGATGCCGCTGCCCAAGCGCAACTGGATGGACATGACCTGGCAGGACGTCGCCGGCGCCGGCGCCGATACCGCGCGCTGGATCGCCGTGCTGCCGCTGGCCGCGGTCGAGCAGCACGGGCCGCACCTGCCGCTCGGCGTCGACAGCACCATCGCCGAAGCCTATCTGGCGCGGGTCGAGAAAATTTTGCCCGAAGACCTGCCGGTCTCTTTCCTGCCGGTGCAGCGGATCGGCATTTCCGCCGAGCATCTGTCCTATCCAGGCACGCTGACGCTCTCGGCCACCACCGCGATCGCGGCCTGGACCGAGTTCGGCGAGAGCCTGGCGCGCGCCGGCGTGCGCAAGCTGGTCCTCATCACCAGCCATGGCGGCAATGTCGCGGCCATGGAAATCGTGGCGCGCGACCTGCGCACCCGGCTCGGCATGCTGGCGGTCACCGTCGGCTGGCATTGCTTCGGCTATCCGGAGGGCGCATTCGGGGCTGAGGAGAAGCGGCACGGCATCCACGCCGGCGACGTCGAGACCTCGCTGATGCTGGCGGCGCAGCCCGGCACGGTGCGCATGGACAAGGCCGCGAACGCTAAGCCTGAAACCATCGCCATGGCGCGCGAGTTCAAATGGCTCGGCGCCTACCGGCCCGCCGGCTTCGCCTGGATGACGCAGGACCTGCATCCAAGCGGCGCACTCGGCGACGCGACGCTGGCGACGGCGGAGAAGGGCGAGGCCTCGCTCATGCAGGGCGCGCAGGCGTTCGTGGAATTGCTCCGCGAAGTCGACCGCTTCGATCTTTCGCGGCTGCGCGAAGGGCCGCTGGCGGAGCCGAAGGGAATTTGAAGCCGGCGGCGCTATCACCTTCCGCCCCCGCGAAGCGGGGGAGGGGGACCACCCGAGACTCGCGCAGCGAGCGGAGGGTGGTGGAGGGGGCGCGCGGCAGTGCGGTAAATCTCAAGCGACGAAGCTAGCGACGCGGCCCGCGCCCCCTCCACCACCCTGCTGCGCAGGGTGGTCCCCCTCCCCCGCTACCGCGGGGGCGGATGAAGTCTTACGCCGCGATCTTCACGTATTCGAAGTCGCCGGGCTTGTTGTCGATGCCGACGCGCGGCGGGGCGATCCAGCTGGCGAATTGGCCGGGCTCGACGACTTGATGCATCAGGCTGCCGATGAAATCGCCGTCGTCCTTCGACGGTAGCCATTGGCTGGAATCGCGGTTCCAGGTCGCGTCATCGATCAGCTTGCCGGCCGGCGTCACTTTCGCGTCCTTGAACTCGCCGATCTGGCGATGGAAGCCGACATGGGGCAGCTGCAGTTTGAACGGCACGCCGACCTTGTCGATGATCTTGTTCCAGCGGTCGAGGCCGCGTTGGCAGTCGGCGGTGTAATCGTCGCGCAGCCGCATGTTGATCGCGGTGAGCGCCGGCTCGTCGACCCGCTTGATCTCGCCGTCGACGAATTTCAGCACCGGATAGGTGGCGTGTTCGAGTTGGTGATCGTCATCGATCCTGGTTTCCTGGAAGCGGCCCTTGAGCCCCGCCGTGAAGGTGTTGGCGGCATTGGTCGACATTTCCGAGCCGAACAGGTCGAGCGAGAGCGTGTAATGCAGATTGAGCTTTTTCTGCATGGTCGGCAGGTCGATGACGCCGAGGTCGCGGACCTTGCTGATATCGTTCGGGTCGTCGATGCCGGCCGCCTTCATCGCCTCGCAAGTGCGCTGGATGGTGCGGCCGACACCGGTCTCGCCGACGAACATGTGATGCGCCTCTTCGGTCAGCATGAAGCGACAGGTGCGCGACAGCGGATCGAAGCCGGATTGCGCGAGGCTTTCGAGTTGCATCTTGCCGTCGCGGTCGGTGAAGAACGTGAACATGTGGAACGACAGCCAGTCCGGCGTCGCCTCGTTGAAGGCGCCGAGCATGCGCGGCTTGTCGGCGTCGCCGGAGCGGCGCTGGAGCAGCTCGGCGGCCTCCTCGCGGCCGTCGCGGCCGAAATATTTTTGCAAGATGTAGACCATCGCCCACAGGTGGCGGCCTTCCTCGACATTGACCTGAAACACGTTGCGCATGTCGTAGAGCGACGGCGCGGTCTTGCCGAGGTGGCGCTGCTGCTCGACGGACGCCGGCTCGGTGTCGCCCTGGATCACGACGAGGCGGCGCAGCATGGCGCGATATTCGCCCGGAATATCCTGCCAGGCCGGCTCGCCATAGTGGCGGCCGAACGGGATTTTGCGGCCCTCTTCCTTCGGCGCCAGCAGGATGCCCCAGCGGTAGTCGGGCATCTTGACGTAATCGAACTTGGCCCAGCCCTTGGGATCGACCGAGACGGCGGTGCGCAGATAGACCTCAGCGTCCTGAAAACCGTTCGGCCCCATGTCCATCCACCAATCGATATAGCCGGGATGCCAGCTCTCCAGCGCGCGCAGCACCTGGCGGTCCTCGGCGAGATTGACGTTGTTCGGGATCTTGGTGGTGTAATCGACGCTCTCGATGGTCATGGCGGACTCCTTGTTTCTTTCCCCTCCCCCTTGTGGGGAGGGGTAGGGGTGGGGAAGCGGGAGCCGCGGCGGTGAAGACTTCCCCACCCTCGGCTTCGCTTCGCTCGCCGTCCCTCCCCACAAGGGGGAGGGGAAATCAAACTCTCCGCGTATCGAACACCGGCTTTTGCCCGGTGCCGTAGCGTTTCAGCGCGCCCTCCTCGCCGATCGCGTTGGGGCGCTGGAAGATCCAGTTCTGCCACGCGGTCAGCCGGGCGAAGATTTTCGATTCCATGGTCTCCGGCCCGGCGAAGCGCAGATTGGCTTCGAGGCCGGTGAGGCTGTCGGGCGAGAAGCTGGCGCGCTCCTCCAGGAACACGCGCACTTCGTCGTCCCAGTCGATGTCGTCGAGCGCGAAGGTGACGAGGCCGAGTTTCTCCGCGGCCTCGGCGTCGAGCATTTTTTCGCGCTCGGCTTTCGCCACATCGACGTCGGATGGGTTGGCGAGGAAGCGGCAGGCGAGGCGCGTCAAGCCGTTCGACATCGGATAGGCGCCGAAATTGGCGTCGGTCAGCGCCAGCGTCGCTGGCGCCTTGTTATCGCCCTCGCGGCCACCGATCAGCATGTACGAACGATCGCTCGCAAAGGCGAGCTCGGCGAGCGTGCCGGCGAAGCACGAACCCGGCTCGATCAAGGTGACTAGCGAGCGCGAGGTGAGATCGATCCGCTTGAGCACGCGCTTCCACAACAGGCGGATTTCGCGCGCCAGCCAGTGCGCCTTGTTGGCATCGAGGAAATGGTCGTAGGCCAAAACCTGCGCCGGCTCGCCGGAGGATTTGAACACGATCGCGGCGACGTCGAGCTCGTTGAGCCGGATGTTGAGGATGGCGTCGTCAAGCTCGCGGGCGAGCTGAAGCGGCCAGAAATTCGCGCCGAGCGCCACCATGGCGTCGGCGGAATCGGGCGGCGGCGCCGAACGCCCACGCAGCGTGACGGTGGCGATCCGTTCCGCGCGATTGAATTCGACCGCGAGCGAGCCGTATTCGACGCTGTCGGTGGCGAACGTGCGTGTCAGTGGTGTCAGCGTGATGCCCTTGCCGACGCCGTTGCGCGGCGACTTGGCGGCGAACTCCTTGGCGCGCGCCAGCACGGCGTCGTCGAATTTCGAGCCCGGCACCACGTCGTCGACCAGCCGCCACTCGACCGCGCGCTTGCCTTTGACGCCTTCCTCGGTGGTGCAGAACACATCGGCATGGTCGCGGCGCACCTTGCGCTTGTCGGAGACGCGGGTCAGGCCGCCGGTGCCGGGCAGCACGGCGAGCAGCGGTAATTCCGGCAGCGCCACCGAGGCCGAGCCGTCGTCGACCAGCATGATGTGATCGGTGGCGAGCGCCAATTCGTAGCCGCCGCCGGCCGCAGTGCCGTTGATGGCGCAGATCGATTTGAGCCCGGAATGCGCGCTCAGATCCTCGATGCCGTTGCGGGTCTCGTTGGTGAACTTGCAGAAGTTGACCTTGTGGGCGTGCGTGGCGCCGGCCAGCATGCGGATATTGGCGCCGGCGCAAAACACCCGCGGCTTGGCCGAGCGCAGCACCACGGCGCGCACTTGCGGATGCTCGAAGCGCAGCCGCTCGATGGCGTCGGCGAGTTCGATATCGACGCCGAGATCGTAGGAGTTGAGCTTCAGCTCATAGCCTTCGAACAGTGCGCCCTTCTCGTCGACGTCCATCACCAGCGTGGCGACGTCGCCGTCGACCTCGAGCCGCCAATGGCGGTAGCGCGCCGGCTCGGTCTGGAAATCGATCCGCGTCTTGCCGTTCGCCAGCGGACGCGCAGTTGCGGGTTCAGCCATCTCTGCCTCACTCGGCAAGGGCAATATGTATTATAATGCAGCTATGTTATTAATATGCACTATAATTCATATCGCCGCAACCCCTGAATCGGCTTGCCGTTCGCCCTCGTGATGGTCGCGAAACAGCCGATTGATGAAGTCAACGACCACCTTGAGCGTCAGTTCAGGCGCTTCGCGGAACGGCACGTGGCGCACTTTCGGCAGTACCGCGGTTTCGACCGGACAAAAACATTCCTGCTGCGCCGCCTCGACCTGCTTGAGCGTGCCGTACTGATCGTCCTCGCCTTGCACGACCAGGATCGGCACGCGGATGTAGCCGAGCGCCTCGGTGATGTCCCATTTGCGGAAATCCGGATTGAGCCACGGCTCGCTCCAGGAGCGGAACGCGCAATCGACGTCGGCGTGCCAGCGCTTAAGTTTTTCGCGGAGCGTGCCAGTATTGAACGCGTCGCGCGCGCGCTCGATCTCGGCGATGCCCATGTCTTCGATGAAAAAATGCGGCGCGATGAGCACCAGCCCGCGGACGCGATGGTCCTGCACCGAACCGGCATAGATCGTGGCGATCGAGGCGCCGTCGCTGTGGCCGAGCAGGAGACCGCGCTGAAAGCCGATTGCGCCGAGCACGCGCGGCAGCACGGTGCAGGCTTCCTCGTGCATGAACGCGACCGAACGCGGCATAGGCCCGGGGCGCGACTTGCCGTAGCCGGCGCGCGAATAGACGAACACACCAGCGCCGGTCGCCGCCGCGACGGCGTCCGGAAAACTTCCCCACAGGCCGACCGAGCCGAGACCCTCGTGCAGCATGACGACGGTCGGCGCAGAATCGGGCCGCCGGCCGATCATGCGGTATTCGAGCCGCAGCGGATCGAGCTCGAGAAAGCCCTCGTCGGCGAGCGTCACGCTTTTCCTTCCAGCAACGCGGTCACGGTCTGCAACAGCTTGGCAAAGCTTTGCTCCACGGCGTCGCCCGTGGTGTCGATCTCGGCCTCGGCGCGCGAATAGTCGGCGCGACGCGCCTCGAGGATGGCGACGAGGTCGGCCATGGCGGCGCGGTTTTGCGCCATGGGGCGGAAATCGCCCTGGGCCATGACGCGGCTCATGTGATCTTCCGGCCGCGCCTTGATCCAGATCGTGTGGGTGCGGCGAAGCAGGAGCGCATAGGTTTCCTGGTTCGACACGATGCCGCCGGCCGTGGTGATGATCGCGGCGTCATGCGCGGTGATGATGCGGTCGAGCGCGCTGCGCTCATGGCGGCGGAACGTCGCCGTGCCGGCCATCTCGATGAGATCGGGAATGCTGGCGCCGTAATCCTCCTCGACCACCCGGTCGAGCTCGATGAACGGCCAGCCTAAATGCTGCGCCAGCATGCGGCCGAGCGTCGACTTGCCGGCGCCGCGCAGGCCGACCAGCGCGATGCGCCGCGCCCGGTCGGCGCTGCCGGATCGCGCCAGGCGGGTCTCGATATCCTTGGCGAGCGCCGGCAGTTCGCCCTCCGGCACTTGCGCCAACAGATCGAGAATGGCGCCGAGCGCGGCGGTGCGCGCGCCGGCCTCCGGCAACAGCGCCGCGCACGGCAGGTCGAGCGCCTGCGCGATGGCGCGCAACACGCTGACCGAAGGATTGCCGACGCCACTTTCGATCTGCGCCAGGTAGCGCTCGGAGGTCTGCGAAGCCTGCGCCAACTGCCGCCGCGTCATGCCGCGCTTGGCGCGATTGCGCCGCACCTCACGCCCGATCGCCGCCAGGAACGCGGCTTCCGATGCAATGGTAGTTGATAATGCGGGCTTTTCAGCCGGATTTGGTGTCGAATTGGCCACGGACGATCCGTCAAAATGCACTATAATTCATGTAGTATAGTGCACTCGCGGGCGCTCTTTGGCAACCCGTAGCGGCGAAACTCACTCGAAAATTTTGCGCCAGCCGGCGGGCTTGGCGTCCGGCTCCGTTTCGACTTCTTCAACGATCTCGGCTCCGGGCCCGGGATCGTCCGGCGCGTGGACCAGCGGAATCACCGGTTCGGACTTTGGCTGGGTCGGCTGCGAGAGTGGCTGCGCTGACGTCGCGGGCCCGTTCGTCGCCAGGGGCGCATCGCCGTCGTTTGGTTCGTGCATGGGTACGGCCGCCGACTTGGCCGGCACGACCAGGACAGTGTCGGACTCGATCATCGGCGCCGCGCTCACCATGCCGGTGAGCGGCACGCGCCATTCGAAGGCGTCGAGCCGGCCGGTGACCGGCGACAGCGGCAGCCAGCGGTCGGAAATGTAGCCGTCGGCGGTCCATGCCGGATCGGGCGCGGCATGGACCGCGCGGCCCAGCCATTCGCGGGCGCGGCCTTCGTCGCCTTCGGCGCGCTCGAGCGCGGCCATCAACAGCGCGATGCGCTTGGTCGGCGCGTCCAGATAAGGCGTGAGCGCCGCGCGGGCGCGGGCGAATTCGCGGGCATCGATGGCGGCGCGCGCGAGCGCTAGCGCGCCCTCGACATTGCCGGGCGCGCGTTTGGCCAGCGCGTCGATCCGCTTCAGGCGATCGCGCGCGGATTCGCTCACGCGCAGCTCGGCATGGCTCTGCGCCAATTCCGGATGCGGATTGGCGCGCCAGGCGGTGTCGATGATGCGGTTGGCCTTGCGCCAGTAGCCGCCGGCGGCGAGCAGCCGCGCGGCCAGCGCCGCTGCAGGCACCAAGGTCGGCGCGAGCTTCACCGCTTCGAGCGCGGCTGTTTCGGCGGCGTCGCGATCGGAGTCCTCGGCGGCGAGCGCCTGGGCGGTCAGCAGCACCGCGCGCTGACGGCGATAGGTCGCTTTGTCCATCGCGCCACGGTTTCGTTCCAGCAGCGCCAGCGCGCCGGCCCAATCGCCGTCCTTGCAGCGCGATTCCAGCACCGCCCGGCCGGCCCAGCCGAGCGCGGGCGCATTGCGCGCGGCTTCCTCGGCATAGGCGCGCGCGCTTACGCCGTCGTCGCGGCGTTGCGCTTCGATAAAAAGACCATGCAGGCCGAGCGCCTTGGTGTCGGGGCGGCTCGCCATGGCGCGGAACGCGCGCTCGGCGCCGTCGCGGTCGCCCGAGAGCTGGGCCGCTTGCGCGCTGAGCAGCAGCGCCAGCGGCTCGCCCGGCGCCAGGCGGTTGGCATCGGCCGAAAGTTTTCGTGCCGCGTCGATGTCGCCGGAGCCGACCGCGATCAAGCCGTGGGAGATCGCCGCATAGGCGCGGGCGCCGCGGCGCTCGCGCCGCCGCTTGGCCAGCACGGCCGGCGAACGCACGATGGCGCGGACGATGCTCCAGACGATCGCCAGCACCGCCAGCGCCGCCAGCAGGGCTGCGGCCATCACCATCAGCGAAGTTTCGGCGCGGTATCCTTGCCAGGTGACGACCACGTCGCCCGGCCGGTCGGCGAGCCAGGCCGCGCCGAGCGCCAGCACTCCGACCACGATGAGAAAGACAACGACGCGGATCATTGCGGGTTCGGCTTGCTGAGCGCCGCGAGCGCGTCGGCGACAAGTTTTTGGCTCGCCGCAACGGCGGCGTTGCGCGCCTGGGCTTTTTCGACCCACGCCGCGGCCAGCGGTTTTGCCGCGTCCGGCAATTTGGCGATGTCGGCCAGCGCCGCGGCAATGTCGGCGTGCGCCGCGTCGACGCCGATCCGCGTCACCACCGAGGCCGGATCGTCGCCCGGCGGTACATCGACCGGCGTGATGCGGACTAGACGCTGCGCGTTGCTCTCGAGCCGGCCGAGGAAGGAACCGTTGTTGGACGGCGGCTCGGCGGCTTGCTGCAGCGCCGGCGTGAGGTTTGCAAGCTCGCGCGCCAGCGCCGCGGCGCCCGGCACGCCCGTTCCGGCGAAAGGCTCGAGCGGCGCGGTGGCGCCATGTTCGGCACCGAGCGATTTCACCGCCGCGAGTTCGGGCCGATACGGCGCGCCGCGTTCGACTGCGGCGCGCAACGCCTCGGCAGCGATTGTGAATCGCGCGGCGCGATCGTCGGCAGTTACGGTCTGGTGTTTGATGTCGTCGGCAAGCGTCTTCACCGCGCTTTCGAGCGGCGCGATGCGGGCCGCCAGTGCATCGAGGTCGCTGCGCGCCACGCCTGCCTGCGCGGCGCTCTTCGCCGCATCGGCGGCGGTCGCGGCACTCTTGGCCTGCGCGAGCGCGTTTTGCGCAGCCCCTGCGATGTCATCGACGCGGTGCGTGAGAGCGGCGAGTGAATCGTTCATCGATTTCGTTGCCGCTTCCGCTGCGGCCAAACGGGAGATCAGCGCCGGGTCGGGCTGCTGCGACGGAACAGGTTGTTGTTGGGCCGCAATAGCGCCTTCGATTTTCTTCAGCCGCGCTGAGATGTCGGCAATGGCGGCGTTGTTCGGCGGTTGCGCGCTCGGCGATACCGGCGGCTCGCGCGGCGGCACGTAGCCACCGAACCAAAGCCCGGCGCCGATGGCGGCGACAATGATCGCGCCTGCCGCAGTTCCGGCGACCGCCATTTTGACGGGCGATCGCGGGCCGCTCGACGCGGCCTCGTCGGTTCGTTGGCCGGTATCGGGGCCAGCGCCTGCTGCGGCCGGCTCGCTGTTCCCGGGCTCCGGCGCGCCTGCCGGCTTTTCGGCTTCGATTTCCGTCGCCTTGAGCTCGATGGTCGGCGGCCGTCGGGGCGGTGTGCTGTCAGGCTCGCTCATGCAGTCCCTAAGGCGTGGTCGCCCCATCGGCTGATGGGACTTAGCCGGCCGCCACGGCATAGTACGGGGCAAAGACGGCGGCAACAGATCAGGCCGCGTCAATAAGCGCGAGCAATACGGCCTCGTTGGGACGCTCGGCGACGCGGATGTCGGCGGCGCCGGCCTGCGCCAGCGGCTCGGCGATCGGCGCCGACAGACAGAAATGGGCGGCTTGCAGGGCGCTTTCGAGCAGGCCCGCGGCCCGCGCCGCATCGACAAAAACCTCGGCGCTGCGGCGGGAGAAGTGCAGCACACCGTCGATGCCGCCGGCCAGCGCTTGCGCCACGGCCGGCGGCAGGCCGGGCGTGGCGATGGCGCGATAGATGACTGTGGTCTCGACGGCAAAGCCGTGGGCGCGGAGATCCCCGGCGAGATCGCCGGAGCGGTCCTCGCCGGCGAGATAGAGCAGGCGGGCCGCCGGCTGCAGCCGCGCGGCAACGAGCCGCGCCAGATCGCCGACATTGCCGTCGGCGGAGGTCACCCCGGCGAAGCCGGCCGCGGCCATGGCGTCGGCACTGCGCCGGCCGACGGCAAAGACCGGCAGCGCCCGCAATTCCGTGGCGCCAGCATGCGCCGCAAGCGCGTGGGCGGCGTTAGCGCTGGTGATCAAAATCGCGGCCCACGGCCCGGCGCCGATCGGCGCATCGGCGACCGGCGCGATGCGCAAGAGCGGCGCAACGATCACGTCGTGGCCATGCGCGCGCAGCGCCGCGGCGGTGCGCTGCGCGTCGGGTTCGGGGCGCGTCAGCAGAAGCCGCACGATCAATCCCGCACGAAGAAATCGGCGCCGCCGCGGGTTTTCAGCTCGCGGCCGGCATCGGCGCCGAGCTCCGCCGCCTGCGCGCGGGGACCTTGGCGCCAAACCTCGAATGCCGCGCTGCCGTCAGGCTTCACGATCATACCGTGAAAATGAATGGTGTCGTTGCTGATCCGCGCGTGGCCGCCGATCGGCGTGCGGCAGGAGCCGTCGAGCACGGCGAGGAACGCGCGCTCGGCGGTCACCGCGGTCGCGGTATCGGCGTCGTCGATCCTGGCGACCAGCGCGCGGGTCGCCGTGTCGTCGGCGCGGGTCTCGATGCCGATCGCGCCTTGGCCGACGGCCGGCAAAAATTCGTCGACGTCGAGCAAGGCCGCCGCGGCATCGAGCAGACCGAGGCGCTTCAAGCCGGCGACGGCGAGCAAGGTCGCGTCGGCTTCGCCGGCCTCGATCTTGCGCAAGCGCGTCTCGACATTGCCGCGCAACGGCACGATGGCGACGTCCGGCCGCGAGCGCTTGACCAAGGCCTGGCGCCGTAGCGACGCCGTGCCGACCACGGCGCCGTTCGGCAGGTCGCGCAAGGTTTTGGCTTTGCGGCTGATGAAGGCGTCGCGCGCATCCTCGCGCGGCAAAAATGCCGAGAGCACGAGGCCGGACGGCAGCACCGTGGTCATGTCTTTCGACGAATGCACCGCGAGGTCGATGGCGCCGTTGAGCAGCGCCTCTTCGATCTCCTTGGTGAACAGTCCCTTGCCGCCGAGGTCGTTGAGCGGCCGGTCTTGCACGACGTCGCCGGTGGTGCGGATGATTTTGATCTCGATCCGGTCGGCATCGAGGCCGCAGGCGGCGGCGAGGCGGCTTTGCACCTCGCGCGCCTGCACCAGCGCCAGCGGCGAGCCGCGCGAGCCGATGCGGAGGATGGAGGTCGAGGATTGTGCCATAGGTCCTTTAAGTGTTAGGCCGACTTCGGTCATTCCGGATCGACGCGAAGCGTCGAGTCCGGAATCCATAACCACAGTCCGAGCAGAATATGCACCAATCGTGGTTATGGATTCCGGGCTCCTCGCTTCGCTCGGCCCCGGAATGACAGGGACCTTATATTACAAAAATGGTCATCCTCGGCATCGAGACGACGTGTGACGAGACCGCCGCGGCCGTGGTCGAGCGGACCGAGGACGGCAAGGGGCGGATTCTATCCAACATCGTGCTGTCCCAAGTCAGCGAGCACGCCGAATTCGGCGGCGTGGTGCCGGAAATCGCGGCGCGCGCCCATGTCGAGGCGCTCGATGCCATCATCGCCAAGGCCATGGCGGAAGCGCAAATATCGTTCGAGGCGCTCGACGGCATCGCCGCCGCCGCCGGGCCGGGCCTGATCGGCGGCGTCATCGTCGGCCTGACCACCGCGAAGGCCATTGCGCTCGCCCACGATAAGCCGCTGATCGCGGTCAATCACCTGGAGGCGCACGCACTCACGGCGCGGCTCACCGACGCGACGCCGTTTCCCTATTGCCTGTTTCTTGCCTCCGGCGGCCACACCCAAATCCTCGCGGTGCGCGGCGTCGGCGATTATCTGCGCTTCGGCGGCACGGTCGATGATGCCATCGGCGAGGCGTTCGACAAGACCGCAAAACTGCTCGGCCTGGGCTATCCGGGCGGCCCGCTGGTCGAGAAGGAAGCCGCCCGCGGCGATGCCAAGCGGTTCGCGCTGCCGCGGCCGATGGCGGGCCGGCAGGATGCGGATTTTTCGCTGTCCGGGCTGAAAACGGCGCTGCGGCTGGAGGCGGAGAAGATCGCGCCGCTCTCCGACCAGGACGTGGCCGATCTGTGCGCCTCGTTCCAGCAGGCGGTGGTCGACGTGGTCATGGACCGGCTGCGCGCCGGCATGCGCATGTTCCGCGACCGGCTCGGCACGCCGACGGCGCTGGTCTGCGCCGGCGGCGTCGCCGCCAACCAGGCGATCCGCAAAGTCTTGCACCGCGTCGCCTTCGAGGTCGGCACGACGCTGGTGGCGCCGCCGCCGGCTCTGTGCACCGACAACGGCGCCATGATCGCTTGGGCCGGCGCCGAGCGGCTGGCGCTCGGGCTGACCGATTCCCTCGACGTCGCGCCGCGGGCGCGCTGGCCGCTGGATCAGGTGACGAAGGCTGTGGCGGAATAGCTGTCACCGTCGTCATTGCGAGGAGCGAAGCGACGAAGCAATCCAGCCAGCGCCGCAGAGCTGGATTGCTTCGCTCCGCTCGCAATGACGGGTTACTGCTCAAACCGCTCGATGAACCAGCGCAACAGCCGCGTCCAAATTTCGTCCTTGCCGACGACGTCCTCGATGCCGTGTTCGAGGTTCGGATTGTCGTTGACCTCCATGACCACGATGCCGTGGTCGGTCTGCTTGAGGTCGACGCCGTAAAAACCGTCGCCGATCGGCCGCGCCGCGCGCACCGCGATGTCCATCAGCTCGCGCGGCGCTTGCGCCAGGTCGAAGGCCTGGAAGCCGCCCTCGTGGGACGAGCCGTCGGGCCGGTACTTCACCACCTGCCAGTGGCCGCGCGCCATGCGGTATTGGCACACGAACAGCGGCTCGCCGGCCAGCACGCCGACCCGCCAGTCGAAATCGGTGGGCAAAAATTTCTGCGCCAGGATGAGGTCGGTCTCTTCGAACAATTCGTCGCAGATGCCCTTGAGCGCCGCCGGCGACTCGACCTTGTGCACGCCGCGGGAGAACGAACCGTCGGGAATCTTCACCACCATCGGCAGGCCGAGCTCGTCGATCACCTTGGTGAGATCGGTGTCCTCGCCGATGATCCGGGTCGGCGGCGTCGGCACCTGGTTGCCCTGCAACAGCTCCATCAGGAACACTTTGTTGGTGCAGCGGATCATCGAGATCGGATCGTCGATCACCGGCATGCCCTCCTGCCAGGCGCGGCGGGCGAAGCGGTAGGTGTGATTGTCGATCGAGGTGGTCTCGCGGATGAACAGGCCGTCGAACTCGGCCAGCTCGGCGAGCTGGCGCTTGGTGATCAGCTCGACGTCGACCGAGTTCTTTTCGGCGATGCGGGCGAAATATTTGAGCGAGTCCGAGGAGCAGGGCGCCGTCTTCTCGTTCTCGTTCGGATCGTACAGCACGGCGAGATCGTATTTGGCGACCGAGCGCGCCTTGGGGTCGCGCCATTCGCGCCTGGTGTGGTTGTTCAGCGACTCGCGGAAGAATTCGCCTTCGCCGTTGGCCAGCCGCGTGATGGTGCGCGGCCGGATGCGGTCGATCGACAGCCGCGGGCCCGGCTCGACGATCACTTCCAGCGCCGGACAGCGGAACCAGTCGAACAACAGCCGCCCGAACGGCTCGAAGCGCGGATCGCGGGCGATGCCGAAACAGACCAGGAGCTTGAACTCGCCGTCGGGCTGGAAATCGGCGCGCCGGGCGCAGCGGTTGAGCTCTTCCTCGAGCTCCGGCAGCGCGTGCTCGTAGAGCTTCTGCTCGCGCAGCTCCAGCATGGTCTCGACGGTCGGCACCACGCGGTGGCCGCGCGCCTCGGCGAGCAGCGAGGCGTAATAGCCCTTGGACTGGTAGGCATAGGAGCGGGCGAGGTTGACGATCTTCGGCCGCCCCATGTCGAACAGGCGCGGCCGCGCCAGATACTCGCCCGTGGAGATGACCTTGTGCGGGGTCTCAGCGTTGGGCAGGTCGCGGCCTTGGTCGACGAGGATGACCCAGCCGGTCATGGGCGGGTCCCTTTCCAGTCGGCGGCAATGTGCGCAGCGAGGCCGATCATGCTTCCGGAATCAGGCACGGCACGATTCGTCATAACCCGATTCAAATCCATTGGCGACTGCATCGGCCATGATGTCCACCGTCAAAACCGGGTCATAAATCGGGGATCAGGCCGCGGTCTTTGCGCCTGACATGCGTGGGCGGGTTCCGAGCGGCTTCTCGAAGCGCAGCGCGTCGCCGCCGTCGTCATAATAGCGATGGAGCCTGCCGAACAGCCGGTAGCCGGATTTTTCATAGCGGCCGATGGCGCGGGTATTGTGCTCGTGGACTTCAAGCCGCATGGCGCGCCGCCGCCGCCGCGCCGCCGTCGCTTCGGCTGCGGCGAGCAGCAGCGGGCCGATGCCGCGGCTGGCGATATGCGGGGCGACGGCGATGGAATAGAGCCGGGCATGCTTTGCGCGCGGCGGGTAGAGCACCAGCGCATAGCCGGCGAGGTTGCCGCTTTCTTGCGCCACGATCAGCGAGCTTCCCGGCGCGGTGAGAAAGCGGCGAAAGCTGCGCCGCGACAGGACGTCGGTGGTGAAGACGGCGTTTTCGAGCGCAACCAGCGCGTCGAGATCGCGCAAGCGGCCGGGCCGGAGTTTCGCGCGCGGCGCAGGGTGCCGGGATGCGCTCACGCGCCGCGCCCCTGCTCGATGCGCGCGATCATGGTCTCGAGCCGCTCCAGCCGGTCGGCCTCGCCGGGCGGCTTGTCCCAGCGCAGCCGGTTGATGCGCGGGAAGCGCATCGCCAGCCCCGATTTGTGCCGGGTCGAACGCTGCAGGCCCTCGAAGGCGACTTCGAGCACCAGGCCCTGATCGGGCTCATGCACGACCTCGCGCACCGGGCCGAAGCGGTCGGTGGTGTTGCGGCGGACGAAACGGTCGATCTGCAACAATTCCTCGTCGGTGAAGCCGAAATACGCCTTGCCCACGGGCACCAGCTCGTCGCCGCCGTCGCCGCGCGTCCAGACGCCGAACGTGTAGTCCGAATAATACGACGAGCGCTTGCCATGGCCGCGCTGGGCATACATCAGCACCGCATCGATGATGAAGGGGTCGCGCTTCCATTTCCACCACGGCCCTTTCGGCCGGCCGGGCAGGTAAGGCGCATCGCGCCGCTTGAGCATGACGCCTTCGACCGCCGCGGCATCCTCGCCGGCGCCCGCCGCCGCCGGATTCTTCCGCGCGGCGATGAGCTCGTCCCAGGTCGCGAACGGCACGAGGGGAGAGAGGTCGACGCGTTCGTCGTTGAGCCGCGTGACGAAACTTTCCAAGCGCGCACGGCGTTCGGCGAAGGGTCGCTCGCGCAAATCTTCGCCGCCGTCGGCCAGCAGATCGTAGGCGCGCAGGTGTGCGGGGAATTCCGCGATCAGCTTCGGCGTGACGGTTTTGCGATTGAGCCGCTGTTGCAGCACGTTGAACGACTGCACCCGGCGCTCGCGCATGATCAGCAATTCGCCGTCGATGGCGCCGGGCAGATGCAGCGCGTCGAGCAGGTCGGGGAAGCTTTTGGAAATGTCCTCGCCGGTGCGCGAATAGAGCCGTGCGATGGCTCGCACGTCGTGCCGGGCCGCCACGGCCTGGACCCGGATACCGTCCCACTTCCACTCGGCCAAAAAATCGCCCGCCGCGAGCCCGGCGAGATCGGCATCGTCGAGCGCATGCGCCAGCATCGGTGGCCGGAACGGCGCCGGGTCGCTGCTTGCCGGCTTTTCCGCGCGGCCTTCGAGCCAGGCGAACAGGTCGAGATACGGCGGCGTCAGCCCCGGCCACAGCAGCTCGATGTCCTGGGCGTCGGTGCCGGACAGCGCCGCGACCGCGGTCTTGGCCAGCCGTGCCGAGACGCCGATACGCAGCCCGCCGGTGACGAGCTTGATCAGCGCCCAGCGCCCGGTCTCGTCGAGCGCATCGAGCCAACGGGCGAGCTGTTTCGGCAGTTGCGCCTTGCCCAGCGTCGAGAGCGTTTCGATGACGGTGGTGAGTGACAATTCCCCTCCCCCTTGTGGGGAGGGGTTAGGGGTGGGGGTCGGGAGGGGATGAGAAGGCGGAGACGATTGCTCATTTACTGCCGTCGACACTTGCGACTTCGCCTCCCGACCCCCCACCCCACCCTCCCCCGACAAGCTTGCACTCGGGCGCGCGCAAGCGCGGCCCGGGTGGGGGGAGGGAGTTCGCTGCGCAAGCGGCGAGGGCCACATCAGCGCGACGGTCTCGGAAAGATCGCCGACATAATCGTAGGATAGCTCGAACAGCACCGGATCGGTGCGCTCGGCGATCAGGCTGCGGATCAAGCCGGCCTTGGCGTGCGGGAAGCTCAGCGCGCCGGTCAGTGCGGCGAGCGCCCAGCCGCGCTCGGGATCGGGCGTCGAGCGGAAATAGTCGGTGATCAGCCGCAGCTTGTTGTTGCGCGCCGGCTCGTAGGCGAGGCGGTCCAGAAGCTCGGCGAAGCGGTTCATGACTCTTCCCCTCCCCCACCCGGGCCGCGCTTGCGCGCGCCCGAGTGCAAGCTTGTCGGGGAGGGGTTAGGGGTGGGGGTCGAGAGGTCGCTCGCAGACGTCGACGTCTGTGCGTCGCCTCCCGACCCCCCACCCCGACCCTCCCCCACAAGGGGGGAGGGAGTCGCGTCATCGTCCTCGTCGCCATAGCCGACGATGTCGAGCGGGCGCGCTTTGAGCCCGCGCGTGCCGCACCAGTGCACCAGCGCGTCTTCCTGGCCGTGGGTGACCCAGATTTCGCCGGCGCCCGTCGCCGCGATGGTGGCGGTGAGGCCGTCCCAGTCGGCGTGATCGGAAATCACCAGCGGCAGCGCCACGCCCTGTTGCCGCGCCCGCGCGCGGACCCGCATCCAGCCGGACGCGAAGGCGGCGAGCGGATCGGGGAAGCGCCGCGTCCACAGATCGTTCAGAGCCGACGGCGGGCAGATGGTGATGGTGCCGGCGAGGTTTTGCTTGGTGGCGCCGCTGACCAGCCTTAAATCGCCGAGCGCGATGCCGCGGCTTTCGTAGTAGCGCGTGATCTTTTCCATGGCGCCGTGCAGATAGACCGGCGCGTCGTAGCCGGCCTGGCGCAACAGCGCGATCACGCGCTGCGCCTTGCCGAGCGAATAGGCGCCGACAAGGTGGGCGCGCTCGGGAAACAGCGCGACGGAATGGAGCAGCTTGGCGATCTCGGTGCCGGGCTCGCCGTGGCGAAACACCGGCAGCGCGAACGTCGCCTCGGTGATGAACACGTCGCAGGGCACCAATTCGAACGGCGCGCAGGTCGGATCGGCGACGTTCTTGTAGTCGCCGGAAGCGACGACGCGCAGGCCGTCAGCCTCGACCGCGATCTGCGCCGAGCCGAGCACATGGCCGGCGGGATGGAACGTCACCTTGGCGCCGCCGAGTTCGAGGCTCTCGCCGTAGGCCGCCGCCTGCGTACTGCCGGCGAAATTCTCGCCGTAACGCAGCCGCATCAAATCCAGCGTCTCCTGCGTTGCCAGCACCGCGCCGTGGCCGGCCCGGGCGTGGTCGGAATGGGCATGCGTGATCAGCGCCCGCTCGACCGGCCGCGTCGGGTCGATATGGAAGCCGCCCAATTTGCAGCAGACGCCGGATGGCGTCGGCACCAATATGTCTTCAGGTCGCATCGCCATAAGATAAACCCGGAACGTCATTCCGGAAGCCGCGCAGCGGCTATCCGGAATCCATAACCACTGTCGTTTCAGAAAAATCGCATGCGATTACCCTGCAAAACCTGTGATTATGGATTCCGGGCTCGCGCTTCGCGCGCCCCGGAATGACGTATCGATGACCGATACCGGCCCGCTCTTTGTCTCCTCCGGCGACCTGATCGCCGACCGGCGCTACAAATGGGCGCTCGATCACGTCGCGCAGGGCGACTTGGCGGGCGCCGCCGACATTCTTGGGCAGACCGTGGAGCTGGCGCCGCGCTTCGCCACCGCCTGGTTCGCGCTCGGCGCCATCCGCGACCAGCTCGGCGACCGCGACGGCGCTGTCGCTGCGTTCGAGCAGGCGCGCGCGGCCGACCCCGAGGATTATCACGGCGCGCGGCTGCAATTGGCGCGGCTCGGCGCCGGCGAGGCTGCGCCGGCCATGACCGAAACCTACGTGCGCCGGCTGTTCGACCAATATGCCGCTCGCTACGACGCCGCGCTCACCGAGCGCCTGAATTATCGTGGGCCAACGCTGCTGCACGATGCGGTCGAAGCCGTCATGCGCGCGGCCGCTCGCCCGCTCCGCTTCGGCTCCATGCTCGACCTGGGCTGCGGCACCGGTCTTGGCGGCGCCGCGTTCCGGCCGTTGGTCGATTGGCTGGTCGGCGTCGATCTTTCGCCCGCCATGATCGCGCAGGCCGCGACCAAGGGCCTTTACGACCGGCTCGTCACCGCGGGCCTGTCGGATTTTCTGGCCGACGAGGCTGGCGATAAAGGAATCTATCACCTCGTCCTCGCCGCCGATGTTTTTGTCTATGTCAATGATCTGGCGCCGATCATCGCCGGCATTGCCCGCGTCCTTGCGCCCGATGGCCTCCTCGCCTTCACCGTCGAGACCCATGCCGGCGACGGCGTAAAACTGCTGCCGACGCTGCGCTATGCCCATGGCGAGGACTATGTGCGCGGCATGCTCGGCGATGCCGGACTCACGCCTGTGCATCTCGCCAAAGCATCGGTGCGCAGCGAAAAGGGCGTACCGGTCGATAGCCTCGTCGTGATCGCGCAAGCCCTCGACCGCTCTGCATCGGATCGCTAGGTCTAACGGGTGACCGTTCTCGAACGCGCGACGCTCTTGCCGGAGCCGTTTACCCGCTGGTTCGCCAGCCGCGGCTGGACGCCGCGCGCGCACCAATTGGAACTGCTGGCCAAGGCGCAGGCCGGGCGCTCGGTGTTGCTGATCGCGCCGACCGGCGGCGGCAAGACCTTGGCCGGATTTTTGCCGAGCCTGGTGGAGCTGAGCGCTCTTGCCGCTCCGGCAAGTGGTGCAGGGCGAAAGCTCATTTCCATCGGCCGCGGGGTGCGCCGCGAGGGCGGGTTGCACACGCTTTACATTTCACCGTTGAAGGCGCTCGCCGTCGACATCGCGCGCAATCTGGAAACGCCGATTGCCGAGATGGCGCTGCCGATCCGCATCGAGACGCGCACCGGCGATACGCCGAGCTCGAAACGCCAGCGCCAGCGCCGCGATCCGCCGGAGATTTTGCTCACCACGCCCGAGCAGCTGGCGCTGCTGCTGGCGTCGGCCGACGCGCCTTATCTGTTCGGCTCGCTCAAACGCGTCATCCTCGATGAGCTGCATGCGCTGGTGACCTCCAAACGCGGCGATCTGCTCTCGCTCGGCCTGGCGCGGCTGTTTCGGCTGGCGCCGGATCTCACCAGCATCGGGCTATCTGCAACCGTGGCCGAGCCCGACGATCTGTGCCGTTTCATGGTGCCGCAGCGCGGCGACCCCGCGCTGGCCGATCTCATCGTCGCCGAAGCCGGCGCCGCGCCCGATGTCAGTATGCTCGATTCAAGCGAGCGCGTGCCGTGGGCCGGCCATTCGGCGCGCTACGCGCTCGGTGAGGTCTATCAACTCATCAAGGCGCACCGCACCACGCTGGTCTTCGTCAACACCCGCAGCCAGGCCGAAGGCATCTTTCAGGACCTTTGGCACATCAACGACGACAATCTCGCCATCGCCTTGCATCACGGCTCGCTCGACGTGGCTCAGCGGCGCAAGGTCGAAGCCGCGATGGCGTCCGGCCGCCTGCGCGCCGTGGTCTGCACCTCGTCGCTCGATCTCGGCGTCGATTGGGGCGACGTCGATCTGGTCATCAATATCGGCGCGCCGAAAGGCGCCTCGCGCATGCTGCAGCGCATCGGCCGCGCCAATCACCGCATGGATGAGCCGTCCAAGGGCGTGCTGGTGCCGGCCAACCGCTTCGAGGTGCTGGAGTGCCGCGCCGCGCTCGATGCCATCGCCGAGAATGCGCAGGACACGCCGGCTTCGCGCATCGGCGCGCTCGACGTGCTGGCCCAGCACGTGCTCGGCTGCGCCTGCGGCGCGCCGTTCCTGAGCGACGAGCTTTACGCCGAAGTGACGTCGGCGGCGCCTTATGCCGCGCTCACCCGCGCGGATTTCGACGCCGCGGTCGATTTCGTCGCCACCGGCGGCTATGCGCTGAAAGCCTACGAGCGCTTCGCGCGTATCCGCCAAGGCAAGGACGGCCGCTGGCGCATCGCCAACCCTTGGGTCGCGCAGCGTTACCGGCTCAATGTCGGCACCATCGTTGAAGCCGATATGTTGAAAGTCCGCCTGGTGCGCTCGCGCGTCTCGAAAATGATTCCGCGCGGCGGCCGCCTGCTCGGCGAGGTCGAGGAATATTTCGTCGAGACCATGGTGCCCGGCGACACTTTCGTGTTCGCCGGCGAAATTCTGCAATACGAGGCAATCGTCGAAGACGAAGTCTATGTCTCGCGGGCGACGTCCGAAGACCCGAAAGTGCCGGCTTACGAAGGCGGCAAATTCCCGCTGTCGACTTATCTGGCCGAACGCGTACGCGGCATCATCTCGCATCCGCAGGAGTGGCGGGCGCTTCCCGCGCAAGTGCGCGAGTGGCTGGAAATCCAGCAATGGCGCTCGCAGATGCCCGGCGAGCGCGAGCTGTTGGTCGAAACTTTTCCGCGCGCCAACAAATACTACCTGGTCTGCTATCCGTTCGAAGGCCGTCTCGCCCACCAAACGCTCGGCATGTTGCTGACGCGCCGCCTCGAACGCGCGCGGCTCAAACCGTTGGGCTTTGTCGCCAACGAATATGCACTCGCGGTCTGGGGTCTTGGCGACATCGCGGCGTGGCTCGATCGCGGCGAGCTTTCGCTGGCCGCCTTGTTCGACGAGGACATGCTCGGCGACGATCTCGAAGCCTGGCTCGCCGAATCGGCGCTGATGAAGCGCACGTTCCGCAACTGTGCGATCATCGCCGGCCTGATCGAGCGCCGCTTTCCGGGCGAAGAAAAATCCCGCCGCCAGGTCACGATCTCGACGGATCTGGTCTACGACGTGCTGCGCAGCCACCAGCCCGACCACATGCTCTTGCGCGCGGCGCGGGCCGATGCCGCAACCGGCCTCCTCGACGTGCGCCGCCTCGGCGATATGCTCTCGCGCATCAAGGGCCGAATCGTTCATAAAGCGCTGGACCACGTCTCGCCGCTCGCGGTTCCGGTGATGCTGGAGATCGGGCGCGAGGCGGTCTACGGCGAAGCGGCCGATACGCTTTTGGCCGAGACCGAGGCGGAGTTGGTAAAGGAGGCGATGCAGTGACGGGATCGGGAGTGAAGGCGCATCGCCCGCAGCTTGCGCGGCGAACTCCCTCCCCCCACCCGGGCCGCGCTGGCGCGCGCCCGAGTGCGAGCTTGTTGGGGGAGGGTTGGGGAAGGGGGTCGGGAGGTGACGCGGCAGCCTCGACGCATGCGCGTTTCCTCCCGACCCCCACCCCTATCCCCTCCCCACAAGGGGGAGGGGAACAGCGAGCGGGTCGCTCAGAGATAATGGTCGCCGGCACCTTACTGGTCGCCGATTGCGCCGGCGCGCTGTATTGGCCGGAAGAACGGCTGCTTGTCGTCGCCGATCTGCATCTGGAAAAAGGCTCGGCCTTCGCCGCGCGCGGCGTGTTGCTGCCGCCCTACGACACGGCAGCGACTTTCGCGCGGCTCGCCATGCTCATCGAGCGCTACGCGCCGCGTCTGGTTATCGCGCTGGGCGACAGTTTTCATGACGGCGGCGGACCGGCGCGCATGAGCGACATCAGCCGCGCCGGGCTCAAAACGCTGCAACGCGGCCGCGATTGGCTGTGGATCGCCGGCAATCACGATCCCGATCCGGCCGACAATATCGGCGGCCGCTTTGCCGATATGTTGGCGCTCGGCCCGCTGACCTTCCGTCACGAGCCTTCGCCGCATCGTAGCAATGGCGAAATCGCCGGCCACCTGCATCCGCAGGCGCGGATCGCGCGCCGCGGCCGCGCCGTGAGCCGGCGCTGCTTTGCCTGCGACGGCAAGCGCCTGGTGATGCCGGCCTTCGGCGCTTATGCGGGCGGCCTCAACGTGCGCGACCGCGCCATCGTGGCGTTGTTCGGTGCGCTGTCGTTCACCGCGCACATGCTGAGCGAACGGCGCATCTACGCCGTCGCCGCGGCGCGCTGTCTGGCCGATTGATTGACGGCGAGTCTCGTCAGGCGCGGCTTGGCGATTTCAGATATTTGTTGAACCAGTCCAGCGTGCGCTGCCAGGCCAGCTTTGCCGCGGCTTCGTCATAGCGCGGAGTCGTGTCGTTATGAAAGCCGTGATTGGCGCCGGCATACACGTAGCCTTCGTGCTGCACGTGTGCGGCAGTCAGCGCCGCGTCAAAGGCGGGCCACCCTGAAGTGATGCGGGTGTCGAGTTCGCCATAGTGCGCCAGCACCGGCGTCTTGATCTTGGCGGTTTCCTCTGCGCTCGGTTGGGCGCCGTAGAACGGAACGGCCGCGGCAAGATCGCCGCCCATCCACACCGCTAGTTGGTTCACGACTCCGCCGCCGAAACAGAAGCCGACGGCGCCGAGCTTGCCGGTGCTGTCGGAGCGTGATTTCAGCCAAGTCGCCGCGGCCAAAAAATCCTGCTGCATCTTGGCGCGGTCTAACTGCTTGAACAGTTCAGCGCCTTTCTCGTCATCGCCGGGGTAGCCGCCGAGCGACGTGAGCCCGTCGGGCGCGAATGCGATGAAATTGGCGATCGCCAGCCGGCGCGCCACGTCCTCGATGTAAGGATTGAGGCCGCGGTTCTCGTGGACGACCAGGACGACCGGCAGCTTTTCGGCCGCATTTGCCGGCCGCACCAAATAGCCCGTGATGCTGCCGCCATTCGGCGTCGGCGCCGTCGCCGATTGAGCCTTGATTCTGCTGTCGTCCTTCGGCACCTGCACGGCCCAGGCGTAGTTCGGCCGGAGCATCTCGAACAGCGCGGTTGCGGTAATGCCGCCGACGGCAAACTTCTGAGCGCGATCCAGAAAGGCACGGCGGTTGATGCCGCCGTGGACATAGCTGTCAAACAGGCTCAGGAGCTCCTGCGGGAAATCGGACGCCTTTTTTCGTTCCATCGGCCTGTACCTTTCGTTGCGATATTGGCAAGCATAGCACGGGACAAATCGGACTTCACCGCGATCCGATGCCCGCCGTGCTGCATTGCTGCTTGACTTCGGTGCGGTGCAGCACGGGCAGCGTCCTGGCTGTGGCGCCGCTGGGAGAGCCGTCTCAGGGGCCCGGAAAGCGGTACACGCGCCGCGTCGGACTCAATTCGGACCTCGCCTGCACGTACGAACGCTGCTAACTACGCGGCATGACGATTTTGCTCGTGCGTCATGGCGAGACCGACGGCAACGCCGCGCGCATTCTGCAGCGCCCCGACGTGCCGCTCAACGAATGCGGGATACGCCAGGCGGAACAGCTGGCGCGGCGCTTGTCCGCACTCGGTTTCGCCCGCATCTTGTGCAGCGACTTATTGCGCGCGCGCATGACGGCGGCTCCGCTCGCGGCCCGATCCGGAATTGCGATCGAAGAAAGCCCGCTGTTACAGGAGCGCAACTTTGGCGATTTGCGCGGTTTGGCATATGCGGAGCTGGCTGAGAATCCGTTTGGCCCCGACGTCCGGCCACCCAACGGCGAAGACTGGCCGACATTTCATGGCCGCGTCGCGGATGCATTCGCCTTCATCGTGAAGAGGCGTCGAAGCGTGAACGGCACGCTGGTGGTGGTCACGCACGGTCTCGTCTGTCATGCCCTCGTCGAGCGACATGCGCTGTTGCCCGAAGGCGTGGTCGTTCCAGAGCGCTTCGACAACGCGAGCATAACCGTCTTGCATGAAGATACGCCGCACGGGGTAAGTTTGCTCAATTGCACCCGGCATCTCATGACGTCGCTCGAAGTGGACCGCGATGGTGGGGCGGCTTAGCGATTCGGTCGATTTCGGAACAGGAGCGGACAGCGGCCGGCGTCTAACCGGCGGTCATTTTTTGCCGACCGAAAATATATACATGTTATAAAATGTCTGCGGATTGGCTGCTTCGAACGCGCTCCAACAATCGAGATTGGTGAGCGCGCCGGCATCGGGATATTGCTGCTGAAATTTCTCGACCGTCCTCGCATCAAGCTCGAAGCCGAGAAACGAAAGCTTCTGCCCGTTCAGAAGCGCCGCGATGTCATGGATGGTAAATCTGTGCTCCATGACGTTGAAAAGCAGATCGCGACAGCCGCTCGTGCTGTAGAAGTCACGGCTTCCGATCAGCCGCTTCCAGCGCTCGTCATCCCAGTTGTGGACGATCGTCTGGCGAAATGCGCGAATGTCCTCGGCCGTTGCCTGATAGCCGCGCTCGGCGATGAGCGCGCGCGCATCGACGACCGAGCGCCGCGCGGCTTCGCTGTAAAGGCCGACGCGCATGATGCCGTCGGGCCGCAGCAGCGAGAGTAAAACCTGCCACCCAGCCGTCGGCTCCGCGAGGTGGTGCAAGACTCCGACGGCTTCAATGCGATCGAAGGTGCGGCCGATGGCAGCCAGCTCCAGAATGTCCGCTTGAGCATATTCGATGTTTCGCAGCCCCGCCTCGCGCGTCTTCCTGCGCGCGTAAGCAAGGCTTGCGCGGCTGATATCGACCGCCAGAATGCGCGCGTCAGGAAAGTACTGGGCCATCTCGGTCGCGTGCTGGCCGGAGCCGCATCCGGCGATGAGAATGTCCCGGCCGGGGCCCAGGTCACCGCCGTGGGCAGCGCCGACATGCCTTTTCATCTCGCCGGTCTGGGCAGCGAGCCGATTGATCGTCCAGCGCGGGTATGGATTTTGTTCGTATTGCTGCATGACTTGTATCGAGACGCCGTCTTCGATCGCCGTCAGCGCCGGTATCTTTCGACGATCTTCCTCCTCTTCCAGGGGCTCATGAATTTGCAGCCGCAGCAGATCGGCCACACAGGGCGGCCACGCCGCGGCGAGCAGCGATTTGGCGCCGGGAAGGGAATGAAGCGGAAAGTAGGCCGCGACGGCTGCGAGCATAAGCGGGGGGATGTCGCGCCCGGCCGGCAATTGCTGCAGCAACAGGTCGCGTAATCGGCTCGCTTGCTGCATCTCCTCGTCGCTTTGAGCAAAGACGTATTCGTTGAGGAAGCATTGCTGGGCCAGCGCGCAGAACAGGCCGATCACTTCGTCGTCGGCCTTGCCCGCATGGAGAGGATCGGCGGCCGCCAGCCGCAGCAGCGCAAAGCGCAACTGCGTGAGGAATAATTCGAGCGTCGCGCCGCAGATGACCGTGAGCTCCAACGCGCAGCGCAGGAAAACATCATTGGCAATCGCCGCAATGTCGCCGGCGCCGAACAAAACTTCGCTTTTGACCGATGAATTTCGGTGGTCCACCGTCTTCGCGATGCAGGCGACGACGGTCGGGTTTTGCATCACGAATTCTTCGACGCCCTTTTCCTCGCCCATGCCGAGAGCGATGGCCTTCCTGAAATGCGTGGCGGCGTCGGTGCGCTGACCCAGGATCTGGTACGAACATGCGATGTTGTAATGGCAGGCCGCATCCAGATCGTCCAAAGCGATGGCGTCGGCAAATCTCTTGACGGCGAGCCGGTGACGGCCGGACGCTTGGTTGATGACTCCGAGCAGATTCAGACTGATCTTGTGCGCAGGCGCGCGCGCCAGAATTTGCCGACAAGTAATTTCGGCCTGCTCGGAGCGCCCCTGCTGATAAGCCCGTTTCGCGTCGGCCGTCAGATCGGCGATGTCGGCTGGCGAGGAAGCGGCAACGGTCTTGCCGCGTGCAACGGCGGCCCTGCGCTCTCTTCGATTCATACCACTCTACGACCGATCTAATTGAATTTGCGAGCGACCTTAATTGAGCACCTCCGCCCGCAACAAGAACTTTTTCGCTGCCATTACCTGTTGTCCGGATCGCTTGCCACGGCGCGCGGCTAAGCAATTGATGCCAAAGACCGTCGCCACCAGGAAGCGCGCCAAAATTATCGAAGTAACAGGTAGCCGAAAGTGATGCGAGGAAAGCTATCACGCGCCGACGAGGTGATCGAATAGGATACTCAATCAATTACATCGTCGGAAATCGCGAGGAGCGTGGGTGGGACGGTCAGTCCTACGGCCTTTGCGGTCTTCTGGTTGACCACCAGCTCGAACTTGGTGGGTTGCTCGACGGGCAGTTCGGAGGGCTTGGCGCCCTTGAGGACTTTGACCACGATGCCCGCGGTTTGCTCGAACATCGCCGGAAGGCTGGGTCCGTAGGACATCAGACCCCCGGCCTCCGTGTGTTCCTTCCACTGGTAGATCGCCGGAAGTCGGTGCTCGGCCGCCCGGTCGATGATCTCCCGGTAAAGCGAAGCGAGAAAAGGTGAAGAGAAAACGTTGATGGCTTGTGCATGCCCATCTTGCGCGGCGCGAAATGCGCCGGCGATGTCATCCGGCTTTCGCACCTCCACGATCTGCAATTTCAGTTTCATGGAGCGGGCTGCGTTCTCCGACATTGCCACCTGCGATTGGCCGGTCGTGGGGTCCCAGAGGCAAGCTACAAGCGACATTCCGGGGACCATCCGTTGCAGCAATTCCAGTCGCTTTGCACTGAGTTCCGGAGCAAGGATGGTGAGGCCGGTGGTATTGCCGCCGGGCTGCGAAAGACTGCCGATGAGCCCGGAACCGAGCAGATCGTCGCCGATTGCGACAATGGATATGGTGCTTGTGACCTGCTGTGCAATTTTGGTCGCAAAATCGCCGAATGTGACAATGACGTCGACCTTCAGTCGGACCAGCTCGGCAGCGAGATCGGGAAGCTGTTGAAGACCTCCCGGAGCGTAGCGAAGCTCGATCGCGACATTCTGGCCTTCAACGTAACCCAACTGGCGAAGCCCCTTCCGAATCGATTCCATGCGAGGCGGAGCAGGTGGCGATCCCCCGGGGTACAGCACGCCGATTTTGGCAATGGTGTCTGCTCGCTGCGCGCGCGCCGCGAGCGGCCACACGAAACCCGCGCCGCCGAGCACGGATATAAATTTCCGCCGCCCAATATCGATTGCCATTTGATCGTTCCCCAATGGGCCACGCGAACTTCAATGGCAACGGTATCACGCCCCAAATTGAAGGTCTGCGGCATACTTCACAGTCCTCAGCGAGACCTGGGAATGTCCGCTTGTGCCAAAGCGGACATCTTTGCGCCTTCCGATATCCGCTGGTGAAGCGGACATCGACCAACTGCGGTCGATCAATCGCAATCTATGAGGAGAGGCTCTAGTTGATCTTGGCGCTCGGCGCCGGCGTTTTGGCCGCCGGCGGTTTCGGCTTCGCGGCCGGCGCTGCGCCTGCGGTCGCGTCCCAGCCGCCGGGCGGCGTCTTGACGTTGATCGCTTCGTCGGGCTGCGGCTGCGCGGTCCAGGTCTTGACCGCAAGCCGCGCCGCGGCGAGCGATTGCGGGTCGAGACGGCTCGCCACCTCTTCGCTTTTCTTCGCCGCGTCCTGATCGCCCGCCAGCGCGGCCAGCGCGAACCATTTGTAGGACTCGGCGTAATTCTGCGCCACGCCGGTGCCGCGCGCATACAGGATACCGAGATTGTATTGGCTGTCGGTGATGCCGTGATCGGCGCCCTCGCGGAACCAGTGCGCGGCGTTGGCGTAATCGGCCGGGCCGTCGATGCCCTCGGCATAGAGCACGGCGAGATTGTGCATCGCCTTGCCGTTGCCCTTGCCGGCCGCGGCGAGATAAAGGTCGCGCGCTTTGGCGAAATCCTTCTTCACGCCGATGCCTTTTTCGTAGAAGCCGCCGAGGCGGAATTGTGCCGGCGCCAGGCTTTGCTTGGCGGCGCGTTCGAGCCACAACGCGGCTTCTTCGGTGTTGCGCGGCGCGCCGCGGCCGTCGGCAAAGCGCATGCCGACCTCGTAAGCGGCCGCCGCATCGCCCGACAGCGCGGCAGCGCGCAGCGCCGGCCCGCCGATGGTGGCCGGCAATTTGTCGCCGAGCGGCGTCGCCGGGCGCGGCAGCGCGCCGGTGACATCGGTGGCGGCGGCCACGGCCGCGACCGCGTCCCGCGTGTTGTCGCGGGCGGCGGTCTGTTGCACCGGCTTGGTGTTGAGAGTGGCGCCGGATTTCGGGCTCGGCTGCGGCACCGGCAGTGTCGCCGGCGGCGTGCTCGGAACGGGCAGCGGCGCTGGCGCGGCGGCTGCCGGCGGCTGTGGCGCCGGTGGCGGCGGCTCCGGTTCAGGCAAGGCCGTGACCGGCGGCGGCGCTTTCTCCGGCGGCGGCGCGTTCCCCGGCTGCGCCTGCTCGGCGGGAGCGGCAGGCGGCGGAGCAGACGGGGCGGTCTCGAACAATCGCGAGGCGATTTGCAGGCAGCCGATCACGATCAGGGCGGCGGCGCCGGCAATGAGCAGCGGGCGCGCCCGTTGCTTCGGCTTGTTCGGCGCCGCCGAGTCTTTGCTGGCGATTTCGGCGGCCGGCGCAGCCGAGGCGGCGGCCTGGGCGGCGCGGCGCGCGGCGGCGATGAAATTGGGCTTCTGTCCGGGATCAGCGATCACCGGCGGTTTGCTCACCGCGGCCTCGGAGGCGGCGATGCGGTCCGCGGCCGAAGCCGTCGGCCGTGAGCGATTGGCCGCCGAGCCTGGCTCCAGCGGATGATCGGGCGGCAGGCTCGGATCGATCGGCTTGCGCGTTGCACGATGGATAGTCGGCTCTATCGGCACGACGGCGGGCGCGATCGGCGGGCCGTCGGCGGCGGGCGCCGGGGCGGGCGCCGGTTCAACCGCGAAAGCCGGCATTTTCAGCTTTGGCTCTGGAACTGGCGGCGCCGCAGCGGCTGGTTCCGGCGCCGGCGCCGGCGCAGTCTCACGGATGCCGCTTTCGATCATGGCGAGGCGATCGACCACATGCTCCACCGTGCCCTGGACCGCTTCGAGCGAATCCAAGGTGCGCTGCTCGCTTTGCTTGATCTCGGCGACTTCGCGCTCGATGGCGTGAATCGACAGCGGGCCTTCGCCCACGGGCATGGGCTTGGCCAAAGCGTCGCCGTTCGGGCCGCGGATCTGCTCGATATGCACCAAAAGGTCGGCAATGCCGCGCTCGATCGCTTCGAGATGGCCGAGCCGCGCGTCGGACGCGTCGAAGCGCTGCACCAGAGTCGCGATGCGGTCTTCCAGATGCGCCAGCGCGGCGTGATCGGTGTGGGTCAGCTGCACCCATTCGAGCTTTTCGATCAGGCCGGTGAGGAGCTTCTCGAGCTCGTGCGGTACCGCAGTTCCCGCTTCGGTCGAAGCCGTCAGCGCATTGGTCAGCGTCTCGATGCGGTTCTCCAGCGCCGAGAGATTCTGTCCGCTGGCCGCGGTGCTGGCGAGCGTGTCCACTTTGGCGGCGAGCGCGCGCACGTCTTCGGCGACCTTGGTCAGCGTCTCGTTGGAGGCGACGTGGGAGACGATGCCGCGCAACGCGCCGATGGCGGTCTCGAGCTGCTGCAGCGCCGCCGGATCGTCCTTGGCGACGATCATGTCGACCTTTTGCGACAGCGCCCGCACCGCCTCATCGAAGCCGATCAGGTTTTCCGCAGGCGTGAGGTTGCGCAACGCCTCGCGCACGTCGCTTAAGCCCCGTTCGAGGCCGGCGATCGCGCCCGTGTCGACGCCGCATTGGCGGCTGTGCTCGATGCGCTGGGCCAGCGCCTTGACCTCGATCTCCAGCGATTCCACGGCGCGGCGCGGCAGCGCCTCGGTGATCAGGCGCGCAATGTCGGTGAGGTCGCTGCGGATCGCCGCGACGGAACCTTCCAAGTCGGACGACGGCCCCAGCGACTCGATCCGCGCCGTGATCTGCCGCAATTGCCGTTCCAGGCCGTCGATGTCGATGACCTGTTCGGGGGGCACGTCCCGGATCGCAGGTTGCGGCGTGGGTCCGCTGTCAAGCACGCGTTGCCTGGCGGTGATCTCGGCGGTCGCGTCCCGGGCCGCCGGCTGCGGCGCAGGCTCGCCGTCGAGCACGCGCTGTCTGGCTGCAATCTCGGCGACCGCGTCGTCGATCGACACACTGTCCGCCTGCGCCGCGGGGCGATTCCGGGTCGCAGCCGGAGCGCTCGGACGCCGCGGCGGCGCCGGCGCCCCGCTCAGCCGCGCATTGGGATCGCCTTCGCCGAGCGAAGCGGCGCGCCGCTGCGGCGCCAACTGGCGCGCGGCGGCCTCGCTGCGCGCCATGCGTTCCAGTTGCTGGGACAGCTTGTCGAGGCGGGAATGGACCTGGTTCAGCGCGCCGCGCGTGCGGGCGCTCTCGCGCTCGAATTCGCTGTCGCGTTCCTGGCGGCGCTCTTCGTCACGGTCGCGGCGCTGTTCGCGCGGCTCGCGATCGTGGCCGCGTCGCCGCTGTTCCCGCTCGTCCCGCCGCGACCGCGCGCGGCGCGGCCGCTCGTCTTCGTCCTCGTCATAATCGGAGAACGGCGTCGGCGCGTCGTCGTCATCCTCGTCGTCCGGCTCGATGACGTCATTGAGCCATTCGCCGACCGACATGCCGGAGCGCCGCGCGGCCGTGCGCACGGCCTCGCGCGCTTCGGGCCGAAGGCCTCTCAGATTCCACGGACCGCCAGATTTCATTCTCACGACCAAAGCCACATTGGCGGAGCAGGATGTCCCCTCCGAGCCGCCCTGCTGAGGGACGATGCAGCCGGCGCGGTCCTGTTTCCCCGGCTGTGGACTTTTCCGGAATAGGGTAAACAGGCCGTTAAAAAACCGCGTCCCAGGCTAATAAGGCCGGGTCGCCGGCCGGCCGGACACGGCGGGAGGAAGCGCATGCCGACCTACAAGGCTCCCGTCGACGACGTCATGTTCCTGCTGCGCGACGTGCTCCAGGTCGAGCGCTACAACAACCTTCCCGGTTTCGCCGAAGCCTCGCCCGACATCGTCGAAGCCGTGCTCGCCGAGGCGGCGAAATTCTGCGAGGACGTGCTCACCCCGCTCAACCGCGTCGGCGACAAGGAAGGCTGCCGGCGCCATGCCGACGGCTCCGTCACCACGCCGCCGGGTTTCAAGGACGCCTACCGGAAACTGGCCGCCGGCGGCTGGATCGGCGCCTCGGCGCCCGCGGAATTCGGCGGCCAGGGCCTGCCGACGGTGCTGACGCAGGCGATCCGCGAGTTCCTGTATTCATCGAACATGGCCTTCGCCATGTATTCGAGCCTGGCCATGGGCGCGGTAGCGGCGATCCATAGCCACGGCTCGGCCGAGCAGAAGGCGCGCTATTTGCCGAAGCTGATCAGCGGCGAATGGGCCGGCACCATGAACTTGACCGAGCCGCAATGCGGCACCGATCTCGGGCAATTGCGCTGCCGCGCCGCGCCGCAACCCGACGGCAGCTACAAGATCACCGGCACCAAGATTTTTATTTCCGCCGGCGAGCACGACCTGACCGACAACATCATCCACCTGGTGCTGGCGCGCATCGATGGCGCGCCGCCCGGCACCAAGGGCATTTCGCTGTTTATCGTGCCGAAGTTTTTGCTTAACCCCGATGGCGCGCCCGGCGAGCGCAACGCGGTGTCGTGCGGCTCCATCGAAGAGAAGATGGGCATCCACGGCAACGCCACCTGCGTGATGAATTACGACGGCGCCACCGGCTGGCTCACCGGCGAAGAGCATCGCGGCCTCTACGCCATGTTCACGATGATGAATTCGGCGCGGCTCAGTGTCGGCGTGCAGGGGCTGGCATTGTCCGAGGTCGCCTACCAGAACGCCGTCGCCTACGCCAAGGAGCGGCTTTCCGGGCGCGCGCCGGGCGGCGCGAAATTTCCGCAACAAGCCGCCGACCCGATCATCGTGCATGCGGACGTGCGCCGCATGCTGATGACCATGCGCGCGTTCAACGAGGCGGCCCGGGCGCTGGTGCTGTGGACCGCGCTCAAGGGCGACATCGCGCGGCGCTCCGCCGATGCCAAGGAGCGCGAAGCGGCCGACGACCATATGGGCCTGCTGACGCCGGTGATCAAAGGCGTGCTCACCGATCAGGGTTTTGCCAATACGGTCGCCGCGCAGCAGATTTTCGGCGGTCACGGCTACATCGCCGAGCACGGCGTGGAGCAGTTCGTGCGCGACGCGCGCATCACCATGATCTTCGAGGGTACCAACGGCATCCAGGCGCTCGACCTGGTCGGCCGCAAATTGCCGAAGGACGGCGGCCGCGCCTTGCAGGCGTTCTTCGCCGAGGTGTCCGGCTACATCGGGGAGCGCAACGCCGACGCGACGATGGTCCCTTACGTGAAGCCGCTCGGCCAGGCGCTCGGTGAATTGCACGAGGCAACACTGTGGTTCGCACAGAACGCGGCCGGCCATCCCGACAATGCCGGCGCCGGCGCCAGCGATTACATGCAGCTCTTCGGCCTGGTCGCGCTCGGCTATATGTGGTGCCTGATCGTCGACGCGGCCAAGGCGAAAACCGCGGCCGCAGCAAACGGCGCGGCGGAGCGCATGAACGACAAGCTCGTCACCGCCCGCTTCTTCATGGAGCGCATGTTGCCGGCAACCGCCACGCACCTTGCGCGTCTCAAGGCCGGCGCCGATAGCACCATGGCGCTAGCTGCGGACGCGTTCTAGCGCGCGTCCGCACCAACTTCGAACCGACAGGCCTCCGCGCGCTAGTTGACCGGGAATCCCTTTGCGTCGGTCGGGGTCACGACGAGGTCGTACTTGGTCTCCTTTCCAGCGCCCGCTTCATGGCTGATCGTAATGTTGAAGGTTTCGCCGGCATCGATGCTGACGTCGATATCGATGTCAGATTCACCGTTGTTGTCGGGATTGCTGCTCTTTTTCTGATCCCAGGACGATCCGGTCGGCCTCCCGGCGTTGTCCAGTGTCTGAACCGTTGCGGTGGGGGCCTTTTTGTTCGGGTCCAGTCCCTTCACGTGAATATGCAAGTCGTAGATGTGCATCCCAGTCCCGTTCTTGCACACGACACTCGCTCCAGCCAACTTCCCCGCTCCCACGTCGCCTTTTTCGTCTTTTCCCTGCGTTACCTTTGCACCCGGGATCTTCGTCTCGCCGCCGCTGATATCGTGGATCATTTCCCATCCTCCGTATCTGTCCGATTCACCACGCATGTCGCGTGCATCGGCCCGCTTTGGTCAAATGCATCGCTTGCCGTTGATGCGCCGCAGCGGCTGAGCGCCGCTCACACATCCATGTCCGGCACGGTCATGTTGAGGACGTGAAGCGGGCGGAGAAATGCATTCGTCCCGGTGGATGCCCCCATCATTGCGATTCGCGTGCCCTCGCGGAAAGCCCTGCAAGCGACCTACGACCGAAGGTTGACTCCGTGGCGACAACAGGTCAAGGGCGAGTTCATCACGCCGCGGTCAGACCGCCGTCGACGACTAATTCGGCGCCGGTGGTGAAGCTCGATTCGTCGCTCGCCAGGAACAGAATCGTGCGCGCGATTTCGATCGGCTGCGCCAGCCGCCCGAGCGGGGTCGCCGCCGTGAAATTCGCTTCAAGCTTCGCCGGATTGCGCGCGTCCGCGATCATCGCGCGCAGCATGGGCGTGTCGGCGAACGACGGATGCACCGAGTTGCAGCGGATGTTGTAGCCCTTGCGCGCGCAATGCAGCGCCACCGACTTGGTCAACAGCCGCACGCCGCCTTTGCTGGCGCTGTAAGCGGCGAGATTGCCGGAGCCGATCAATCCGGCGACCGACGACATGTTGACGATCGAGCCGCCGCGGCCGCGGCCGCCGCCGCGATCCTTCATGACGCGGACGGCGTGCTTGCAGCCGAGAAACGTGCCGTCGAGGTTGACCGCCATCAGGGCGCGCCACTCGTCGAGCGTCGTCGCCTCGATGTCCTTGAACAGCACCACGCCGGCGCTGTTGACGAGGATGTCAATGCGGCCAAAGTCGCGCACCACCGCATCGGTGACCGCGACCCATTCGTCCTCGCGGGTGACGTCGAGCCGGTGGAAGGATGCGCCTTTGCCGAGCGCGGCGACCGCCGCTTTTGCCGCCGCTTCGTCGCGATCGGCCACAACGACCGTGGCGCCTTCCTCCACGAACAGTTTTGCCGCGGCGAAGCCGATGCCCGACGCGCCGCCGGTGACCAGCGCAACCTTGTCCTGCACGCGACCCATGCTGCCGCCAGTCTTTGAAAAACCCGTTGGCAATCAGGCTAATATACGCCCCGGCGCCTCGCCAGTGCGGGTCGCGAGGCTGTGGCAGACGTATGGCATTGCCGGCCGGGGCGTTCTAGCCTTTGCCGTTTCCGACTCTATATGACTGAACGGAACGCCGCCGCGATTGGGAGGATTTTTGATGCCCGACGCCTATATCTACGATCACGTCCGCACGCCCCGCGGCCGCGGCAAGGCCGACGGCGCGTTGCACGAAGTGACCGCGCTGAATCTCGCCAGTCAGGCGCTCGGCGCCATCAAAAGCCGCAACGACCTCAATACCGCGCTGGTCGATGACGTGGTGCTTGGCGTGGTCGATCCGGTGGGCGAGGCGGCCGCCGATATCGCGCGCACCGCGGCGCTGGTCGCCGGCTACGGCGACAGCGTCCCCGGCGTGCAGATCAACCGCTTCTGCGCCTCCGGCCTCGACGCGGTGAATTTCGCCGCGGCGCAAATCATGGCCGGGCAGCAGGACATGGCGGTCGGCGGCGGCGTCGAATCCATGAGCCGGGTCGGCATCGGGGCTGCGGGCGGCGCCTGGTCGATCGATCCGTCGATCGCGGTCGCGCATTATTTCGTGCCGCAGGGCATTTCCGCGGATCTGATCGCGACCAAATACGGATTTTCCCGCGACGACGTCGATGCCTATGCGGTGGAGAGCCAGAAGCGCGCGGCGGCGGCGTGGGACGAGGGCCGCTTCAATCGTTCGGTGATGGCGGTGAAAGACGTCAACGGCCTGACCATTCTGGCCAAGGACGAGCACATGCGGCCGGGAACGACCATGCAGTCGCTCGCCGCGTTGCAGCCGTCGTTCGTGCAGATGGGCGAGCTCGGCGGCTTCGATGCGGTGGCCGTCCAGGCGCATCCCGATGTCGAATACGTCAATCACGTGCATCACGCCGGCAATTCGTCCGGCATCGTCGACGGCGCCGCCGCGGTCCTGGTCGGCAATGCGCGCGCCGGCCGGCGCGCCGGGTTGAAACCGCGGGCCAAGATCAAGGCCTTCGCCAATATCGGCTCGGAGCCGGCGCTGATGCTGACCGGCCCGGTCGATGTGACCAAAAAAGTGCTGAAGAATTCCGGCATGGCGCTCGGCGACATCGATCTGATCGAGATCAACGAAGCGTTCGCCTCGGTGGTGCTGCGCTATCTGCAGGCGTTCGATCTCGACCCGGCGAAAGTGAACGTCAACGGCGGCGCCATCGCGCTCGGCCATCCGCTCGGCGCCACCGGCGCGATAATCCTCGGCACCGTGCTCGACGAGCTCGAGCGGCGCGATCTCTCGACCGCACTGGTCACGCTGTGCATCGGCGCCGGCATGGGCACCGCTACTATCATCGAGCGCGTGTAGCAGCCATGCCCAAGATCGACATCGCTAAAATTCCGATCGACACCCGGACCGGCTATCCGCCGCCGCTCGACCGCGTCGTCGTCGGCCGTGAGCGCAAGCGCCTCGGCAATGCCGTCGGGCTCGACCAGTTCGGCGTCAATCTCACCACGCTAAAACCCGGCGCGGCGTCGGCGCTGCGGCACTGGCACGAGAAGGAAGACGAACTGGTCTACGTGCTCGAAGGTGAGGTGGTGCTGATCGAGGACGACGGCGAGACCGTGCTCAAGCCGGGCGACGCCGCCGGCTTCAAGGCCAACACGCCGAACGGCCATCATCTCGTCAATCGATCGAGCCGCGACGCGGTCTATCTGGAAATCGGCACGCGCTCCAAGCATGAGAAAGCGTCATACCCGGACGTCGATCTGGTCGCGGTGCGCGATGATGCCGGCATGCGTTACACCCGCAAGAACGGCGAGCCCTACACATGAGCTTCACGCATTTTACCGTCGACGTCGACAGCGACGGTCTCGCGCTGGTGACGTGGAATTCACCGGGCCGGTCGATGAATCTCATCGACGTGGCGGTCAAGGACGAGCTTGCGGCGATCGTCGAGCAGATTGCGGCCGATGCCGCGATCAAGGGCGCGGTCATCACCTCGGGCAAGGACTCGTTCTGCGCCGGCGCCGATCTGACCATGCTGGAAAGCATCAGCCGCGCTTACGCGGACCTTGCGGCGTCGCAGGGCGAAACCGCGGCGAATGCGCATGTCTTCGAAGAAAGCCGCAAATCGTCGCTCTTGTACCGGCGCATCGAGACCTGCGGCAAGCCGTGGGTCGCGGCGATCAACGGTATTGCGGTCGGCGGCGGTTTTGAGCTGACGCTGGCCTGCCATCACCGCGTCGCCGCCGACAATGCCCGCGTCGGTCTGCCCGAAATCAAGGTCGGCCTGTTTCCCGGCGCCGGCGGCACCCAGCGGGTGGCGCGCATCCTGCCGCCCGCCGATGCGCTGCAGTTTCTGCTCAAGGGCGATCAGATCTCGGCCAATCGCGCCAAGACCATGAAGCTCGTCGACGAGGTGGTGCCGGCGGGCGATCTTATCAAGGTGGCGAAGGCGTGGATCACGACCAGCGGCACGGCGAAAGCGCCGTGGGACATCGAGAACTTCAAGCTGCCCGGCGGCCCGGTGCAGTCGAAAGCCGGCATGATGGCGTTCACGCCGGCCAATGCCATCTATCGCCGCGAGACTTATGACAACTATCCGGCGGCGCGCGCCATCATGCAGGTGGTCTATGAAGGCCTGCAATTGCCTTTTGACCAGGCGCTGCGCGTCGAATCGCGCTGGTTCGCGAAAATTTTGCGCTCGCCGGAAGCCGCCGCGATGATCCGCTCGCTGTTCGTCTCGATGCAGGAGATCAACAAGGGCGCGCGCCGTCCGGCCGCGGTGCCGGCAAAAAAATTCAAGACCATCGGCGTGCTCGGCTCAGGCTTCATGGGCGCCGGCATCGCCTATGTCAGCGCGCTCGCCGGCCTCGACGTGGTACTGGTCGACCGCGATCCGGAGACGGCGCAGAAGGGCAAAGATCACTCGCAGAAGCTGATGAGCGAGCAAGTCAGCCGCGGCCGCGCCACCGCGGCCGACCGCGACGCGGTGCTGGCGCGCATCAAGCCGACCGCCGACTTCGTCGAATTGAAGGATTGCGATCTCGTCATCGAAGCGGTGTTCGAGGACCGAAAGGTCAAGGAAGAAGTGATCTCGCGGGCGCAGAACGTCATCGGCGACAACGCGATTTTCGGCTCCAACACGTCGACGCTGCCGATCACCTCGCTCGCCGAATCGTTCAAGGATCGCGCGCGCTTCATCGGCATCCATTTCTTCTCGCCGGTCGAGCGGATGAATCTGGTCGAGATCATTTTGGGCAAACAGACCGGCGAGGTGGCGCTGGCCGGCGCGCTCGATTACGTCCGCGCCATCCGCAAGACGCCGATCGTGGTCAACGATTCGCGCGGCTTCTACACCTCGCGCGTGGTCGGCACTTACCTGCGCGAAGGCCATCTGATGCTGGCGGACGGCGTGCCGGCGGCGATGATCGAGAATGTCGGCCGCATGGCCGGCATGCCGGTCGGGCCGCTGGCGCTTAACGACGAAGTCGCCGTCGATCTCGCCTGGAAGATTTTGCAAGCCACCGAGGCCGATCTCGGCCCCGCCGCGATCGAGCCGCGGCAGAAGGCGCTCTTGGAAGAGATGGTGGAAAAGCGCGGCCGCTACGGCCGCAAGAACGGCAAGGGTTTTTACGACTATCCGCAGAACGGCCCGAAGCGGCTGTGGCGCGGGCTATCAGATTTGCAGCCGAAAAAACTCGATCCGGACACCATCGATATTGCCGAGCTTAAAGCGCGGTTGCTGGCGATGCAGGCGTTGGAAACCGCCCGCTGCATCGAGGAGGGCGTCGTTACCGACATGCGCGAAGCCGATGTCGGCTCGATCCTCGGCTTCGGCTTTGCGCCGTTCACCGGCGGCACCATCTCCTATATCGACGGCATGGGCACCAAAGCCTTCGTCGCGCTGTGCAACAAGCTGGCCAAGCTTCACGGCGACCGTTTCAAGCCCTGCAAGCTCTTGCTCGACATGGCAAAAAAGGGCGAGACGTTCTACCGCCGCTTCCCGCCGCCGCAACGCCGGGCCGCCGCGTGAGCCGCGTCAAAGTCGCATTGCGCTTTGCCGCGCGTCATGTGTAAGGTCGCGACCTTTTTTCGCCGGGACCCTGCATGGCGCGTGACCAAGTCGACCTGACGCCGATCGAGGGGCGCGCCGATCTCGTCAATTGGATTGCGCAAGGGGTCAAACCGAAATCGCATTTCCGGATCGGCACCGAGCACGAGAAATTCGCCTTCACGCTCGAAGACCACCGTCCGGTGCCCTACGAGGGTCGCCGCGGCATCCGCGCGCTGCTCGAAGGCATGCAGCATCTGCTCGGCTGGGAACCGATCATGGAAGGGCCGAACATCATCGGCCTGTTGGACGTGACCGGCGGCGGCGCGATTTCGCTCGAGCCCGGCGGCCAGTTCGAATTGTCCGGCGCGCAAGTCGAAACCGTGCACCAGACTTCGAGCGAGCTGATGGCGCATCTGGCGCAGGTGCGCGAAGTGGCGGCGCCGTTGCGCATCGGTTTTCTCGGCATCGGCATGACTCCGAGTTGGAGCCGCGCGGAAATGCCGAAAATGCCCAAGGGCCGCTACAAGATCATGACCGCCTACATGCCGAAGGTCGGCCAATACGGCCTCGACATGATGTACCGGACCTGCACGGTGCAGACCAATCTCGACTTCTCGTCGGAAGCCGACATGGTGCAAAAGTTGCGGGTGTCGCTGGCGCTGCAGCCGGTGGCGACGGCTTTGTTCGCCAACTCGCCGTTCACCGAGGGCAAGCCGAACGGCTTTCTGTCGTTCCGCTCGGAAATCTGGCGCGATACCGACAATGCGCGCGCCGGCATGCTGCCATGGGCGTTCGAAGACGGTATGAGTTTCGAGCGTTGGGTCGATTACGCGCTCGACGTGCCGATGTATTTCGTCAAGCGCGGCGACGGCTATATCGATGCCGCCGGGCAATCGTTCCGCGACCTGCTCGCCGGCAAATTGCCGGCTCTGCCGGGCGAGCGCGCCACGATTTCGGATTGGGCCAACCACATCAGCTCGATCTTCCCGGAGGTGCGGCTCAAACGCTATCTGGAAATGCGCGGCGCCGATTCCGGGCCGCTGCCGAATCTGTTGGCGCTGCCGGCGTTCTGGGTCGGCATTCTTTATGACGACGTAAGCCTCGATGCGGCGTGGGACCTGGTCAAGGACTGGACGGCGGACGAGCGTCAAAAACTTCACGACGAGGTGCCGAAGCTCGGGCTGGCGGCAAAAATTCGCGGCCGCACCGTGTTCGAGCTCGCCACCGACACCCTCAAACTGACGCGCGCCGGGCTGACGCGGCGCAAGCATCTCGACATCGGCGGCCGCGACGAGACGCGCTATCTCGAAGTGCTGGAGGATCGCCTCGCCCGCGGCACCACGCCGGCGGAAGAGTTGTTGGAGAAGTACCACGGGCCGTGGGGCCGCTCGGTCGATCCGATCTATACCGAAGACGCCTATTGAAATGATCCGCCGCGAAACGTGCGGCGGCGCATCCGCGCGGCGTATTTCACATCGACATGGTGGGGTAGTCGCAGTTGCGGCGACCTGTCCGCGTCGGCGCGGAATGCATGGCTGATATTGAGTTGATTTAATCTTTACGACTTTCAGCGACACTGCCGGATCACGAAGCTTCAAACCCGAACACTATGACCAAGACACTCACCGCCGAAGTTCAGCGCAAGAATGCCGAACGGCAGCTCTTTGGCGCCCGGCGTGCATTGGGCCATCTGGTGGAGCTCTACGACAGCGGCCAATGGAAGAACCTCTATCGCGAGGACACCTTCGCCGAAGCGGTCCGTCAGGCGCGGCAAGCCGTCGATCATTGGACCCACGTCGTCGCCAAGTCCGAAGGAGCCTGACCGCGCGTCAGCGGCGGCAGACGGTTAACCAAGCGTTAACGGTTTGGGCTTCGCGTCCGCCTTTGCGTGACGCCACCGAAAATCCCCTCCCGAGATTTGCCGCTGCGGCTGACATTGACCGCGTCGGCGGGCTGAATGCACATTGCAGGGGAATGAAGCCCCGGACGCTCCATGGCATCGCCCGTCAATGCTGCTCTCTGCGCGTTGCTGGCGGCCGCCTTTTGGAGTTTTTTGGGCTATGCGCTGACCCGCCACCTGTTGCCGCGGGCGCTGGCGGTCGGCGCCGCGCCGGTCATCGGCTGGGCGGCCCATAGCGCCGTAACGCTGCCGCTCTTCTTTCTGATCGGTTTTTCGCCGCTGACTGTCGCCGCGGTTGCGGCGCTGTTTGCCGCCGCCAGCGCCGCCGCCAGCGTCGCCGCATTGCGGCAGCCGGCGAATGGCGAGGCTGCGGCTGCGCCGCAAATACCGCTATGGGCCTTCGTGGCGGCGGCCGCGCTGGCGCTGGCGCCGGCTTTGGCGACGTTGCCGAAAATCTCCGGCGACGCGGTCTATCTCGCCGACCCGATGATCGATCACGCCAAGATCGCGATGATCGACGCGATGATGCGGCAGGGCCTGCCGCCGGTCGATCCGGCGTTTGGCGCCGCCGGACCGCACGACCAGCTGTTTTATTATTATCTCTGGCACTACAGCGCCGCCGAGCTCGCGCTGCCGCTGCATGTCAGCGGCTGGGAAGTCGATACCGGACTGACGTGGTTCACCGCGTTCGCATCGTTGAGCCTGCTGATGGGGCTCGCGGTATGGCTCAGCAAGCGCTCGGCCGCGGCGATCTGGGTGGTCGCGCTGGCCGCCGCGGCGTCATTGCGCGGCGTTTTGAGCTGGATGTTCGGCGCCGACGGCCTTGAGCCATTCTTGGCACAACCGACCGGATTCGCCGGCTGGCTGTTTCAGGCCTCATGGGCGCCGCAGCATCTGATGTCGGCATCCTGCGTCGTCGCGGCGATGCTGCTGGTTGTTCGCTGCGCCGAGCGGCAGAGCGCGCTATCGCTGTTGACGCTGGTCCTGGTCGTGGTCGCGGGCTTCGAGAGCTCGACCTATGTGGGCGGCATTACCTTTGCGGTCGCGGCGCTGGTCTGCGCGCCGGTGCTGCTCGCCGCAATCGAGCCTGCGAGGCGCCTGCGTTTCCTGGCCGGCATGGCGATCGCCGCCGTGCTGGCGCTCTGTCTCGCCGCGCCGTTCCTGAAAGATCAGATCATTGGCGTTGCCGCGCGCGGCGGCGGCAGTCCAGTCGTCGTTCGTCCTTTTGCAGTGCTCGGCGCGATGTTTCCGGCGGCGCTGCGCCATGTCTTGGATTGGCCGGCCTATTGGCTGGTGCTGTTGCCGATCGAGTTTCCGGCGATTTATCTCACGGGCGGCCTCGCGCTTGTCGCCATGCTGTGCAACACCGCGACGAAGCCGGAGAAACTCGCGATCGCGACACTGACAAGCTTGGCCGGCGCCGGTCTCGTCGTGTCGTGGTTGCTGGCAAGCAGGGTCGGCGACAACAACGATCTCGGGCTGCGCGCGGTGTTGCCGGCGCTGTCGGTTATGATCGCCGCGGCGGCGGCTGGACTGATGCTGTTGCCGCGGCGCGGCGCGCTCGTCGCGACGGCGATCGGCGGCCTCATCCTCAGCCTGCCCGATACGGCGGCGATGATTCGCTCCAATGTCGACGGCACGCCGGCGCCGGACGGCTTAGTTTTCGCGCAAACGCCGGAGCTGTGGTCGGCGGTCCGCCGCTACGCCGCGCCGACCGCGCGCGTCGCCAACAATCCGGTGTTCCTGCAGGATTTGACGCCTTGGCCGGCCAACATGTCGTGGGCGCTGTTGGCGAACCGCAGCTCGTGCTTTGCCGGGCGCGAATTGGCGCTGGCGCTGGCGCCGTTATCGAAAGACATGCTCGAAGCAGTCAATGCCGAGTTCATTCGCGTTTTTGCCGGCGAAGGGACGCCGCAAGACATAACCGACATGGCGAAAAAATACGGCTGCGACGTCGTCGTCGTCGTGCCGCAGGACAAGGCCTGGAACAGGGACCCGTTCGCCGCGAGCCCAGATTACCGCCTGGCGGAAAATCGCGATGGCCGGTGGCGAATTTACGTTGCGGTGAAGGCCGATCCCGCCGCGCGGTAGGCGCGTTTCAAATTCCCGCGAACCAGTTAAATCCCTGCTTGCTCCAGAACGTCTCGCGGAAATCGTTGGTCACTTCGATCGCCTTGATCCACTTGGCGTTCTTGTAGCCGAGCTTGGTCGAGGTGCGCAGCCGCAACGGATAGCCGAACGGATCGGCCAGCGTGGCGCCGGCATATTTGGTGGCGAGGATGGTCTGCGGATGCAGCGCCGTCGCCATGTCGATGCTCTCGGTATAGTCGTCGTTGCAGACGAAATAGACGTATTTCGCCGTCAGATCGGCGCCGACGCGCTGCAGGAAATCGCGCAGGTTGGGGCCGGACCATTGCCCGATGTAATCCCAGCCTTCGACGCAGATGTGCTTGATGATGATCTCCTGCTCGGGCAGCTGATAGATCTGCTGCGCGGTCCACGGCTGTTTGTTGTCGATGCGGCCGGCGAGTTCCAGTTTCCAGGTCGCGCCGTCGACCGGCTTGACCTCTTCGATGTCGTAATAGGCGTTGAAGCGCGGCGGCTTGACCACCTGCGCGGCGCTATAGGTCGGCGCCAGATGGTGCGGCCGAAAAATCGCCGCCTGGACGCGATCGTTCCATGCCGACACCGCGCGCAGCACTTTTTGCACCGAATCGTCTTCGCTGACGTCGCAGCCGGTCAACAGCGACAGCGCGCCGAGGCTGACGGCGCCGCGCAGCACGTTGCGCCGATTGATGTCATCGACGAGTGACTGGTTCCGGGTCAGCACGCTTTGATCGATCCCGTGGCGGGGCCGGAAAATCGATGGCGTGCGCGTGCGTATGGACATTGCGTCACCGGTGTTTGGTCTTGGGCGCCGCGCCGTCATCGACCACGGGTCCGCCGGTGACCATGGCGGCAAGACTTCGCGGTACCAGGAGCGCCAGCGAAATGTGCACCACCAGGAAGCCGACGATCGCGGTCATGCACAGGAAGTGCACCACCCGGGTCGCCTGAAAGCTGCCGAATAGCGCGGCGAGCTCGGAGAATTGCACCGGCTTCCACAGCGCCAGGCCGGAAATCACGATCAGAACGCCGACCGCCATGACGCCGAGATAGAGAATTTTCTGCACCGCGTTGTAGTGGGTCAGGTCGTCGTGGGCGAGGCGAAAGTGCAGCGCATCGTTCACAGTCGCTAAGATTTCGCGCAGCGAGACCGGAAACAGCTTTTGCCGAAATCGCCCGGTGGCGATGCCGTAGCTCAGATAAGCAAGGCCGTTAAGAACGAAAATCCACATGCCGAAGAAATGCCACTGCAGGCCGTATTGCGCCCACTTGCCGATGACGATGCTGTCGGGAAAATGCAGCCAGCCCAAAATCACGTCGTCGTTATATATCTTCCAGCCGCTGCCGATCATGATGAAAATGGCAACGGCGTTGATCCAATGCATCACGCGCACCGGCAACGGATGCAGGCGGCGCGGATGCGGGCCACGCTCATGGCTTGTTGATTTGACGGCCGATAGTGTCATCGATGACAGTCGCCCTCGGTCACGCGGGATCGGACACTACGCGTTGCACGCTGCGCTTCGCAAGCACGCAGCTTTCACAAATTCGCGTGGCGTTTTTGATCGGGAGGATGGCGGCATGAAGGTCTACGTCACGGCAACGGCTTTGCTCATGGGCGCGATGCTTCCGGCCGCGGCGGCGACGCCGGTTTCCGATCCGCCTGTCGTGCTGGCCCAGGCCATGGTGCCGCCCACCGGCGCCGATGACGCCGACAAGCCGATGCCGATGGTCGAGCGCATGAACCGGCGGTTTCCGCAGGCCGTGCGCGTCGGCGATCTGATCGGCCTGCCGGTGCTCGACGACCGCGCGTCGACGCTCGGCTTCGTCCGCCAGGTCGTGCGCACCGCGGACGGTAAGATCCAGCTGATCGTCTCCTACGGCCGATGGTTCGGCTGGTTCGGGCGGCCGGTTGCTGTGCCGATCGAAGTGGTCGGCATCGAGGGCCGGCAATTGGCGTCGATCGATATGGCGCGCAGCGCATACGCCGCGGCGCCGACCTGGCAGGGGCAGGGCGCGACCGCGCTGCCGGACGACGCGACGATCCGTGTAGCACTGGCCCGCAATTGAACGATCACGACGATCACGACTTTGTGAGGCGGATAACTTTTTGGTGTTTGCCGACTTGTACGGGGTGAGGCGGAAGTGATTGGCGCTTTGCCAGACAGCGGGCAATCCTCCCGCTTATTGCGTCGTTTGTTATTGGGGGCATCGCATGGATCATGCGAACCGATTGAACGGCAAATCTGCCAGTGACAAGTCTGTCGACGACGAATCTGCTTCCTCCCATCCGGCTATCGTGACGACAGCGCCGCGCTGCGGCATCGCCTTCATGGCCAAGGCCTCGGCGCCCGGCCGGGCCAAGACGCGGCTTGTGCCGCCGCTGACCTTCGAGGAAGCGGCGGTGCTGAACACCGCGTTCCTGCAGGACGTGGCCGATAATGTGCTGCTCGCCGCCCGCGAAGCCGATCGGGACATTGCCGGCTACGCGGCCTATGGTCCGCCGGGCTCGGAGGATTTTTTCCGCCGCACCTTGCCGGGCGCCATCGGCCTGATCGGAGCGTGGCGGCCGAATTTCGGCGATTGCCTGTTGCACACGATCGAGGAGATTTTCGCGCGCGGCCACGCCTCCGCCGTGGTGCTCAATTCCGACAGCCCGACCTTGCCGACCGCTTATTTGGTCGAGACCGCGGCGGCGCTGGCGCGGCCGGGCGACCGCGCCGTGCTCGGTCCTTCGAGCGACGGCGGCTATTATCTGCTCGGCCTGAAAACCGCGCATCGCCATATGTTCGAGAATATCGCCTGGAGCACCGAGCAGGTCGCCAGGCAAACTCTCGAACGCGCGCGCGAGATCGGCCTTCCCGTTCACCGGCTGCCGGACTGGTACGATGTAGACGACGTCGACGGGTTACGCCGGCTGTATGCCGAATTGTCGGAGCGGCCCGATGCGGGACGGCACCGTCTCGACCGGCATCGGCCGCGGCACGCGGTCCACACCGCGGCATTGATGAACAGCCTGTGGCGCAGCCACGATTTCACGCGCCGCGCCGCGGCGGTGTTCGAAGCGGAGCCGCTGCGCGCCTGAGCCGCGCGACGCCCATTTCGTCAAATTAAAAACCGGGACGGCAATAATGGCAGTGGCGGCAAAACATTCGGTCGATCCCAAGCGCTACTTCGAGAGCGTCGACGCGGCGAGCGAGAAGCCTGAGCACGAGCCGGTCTGCCTTTATCTGGAAACCACCAACCGCTGCAATCTGCTCTGCACCACGTGCCCGCGTACCTACGCGGAGCTCGAGCCGCCGGCCGACATGAGCTGGGAGCTGTTCACGGGAATCGTCGATCAGATCCCGCGCCTGCATCGCGCCGTGCTGCACGGCGTCGGCGAGCCCATGCTGGTGAAGAATCTGCCGCGCATGGTGCGCTACCTGAAAGACTGCGGCACTTACGTATTGTTCAACACCAACGGCACCGTGCTCAACGAGAAGAACGGCCGCGCGCTGATCTCAGCCGAGCTCGACGAGCTGCGGGTGTCGTTCGACGCCGCCAACGCCGACTCCTACCGCGCCATCCGCGGCAAGAACTATTTCAACCGCATCCTGAAGAACGTGCGCGCGTTCCGCGAGCTGCAGGAGCGCGAAGGTCACACCAAACCGCGCGTCTCGGCCTGGCTCACAGGCTTGCGCGAAACCATCGAGGAATTGCCGGACTTCGTGCGGGTCGCCGCCGGCACCGGCGTCAAGGAAGTCTATTTGCAGCGGCTGGTGTTCTTTTCGGACAACGCCATCGGCAAGGCGCGGCCCGACCAGGCGCTCTACGAGCAGCTCTCCGGCGCGGAGGCGGAGCATATCGAGCGCGCCGCCGCGCTCGCCAAATCGCTCGGCGTCACCTTCAGCGCCTCGGGCGCCGCCGCCGAGCCGGGCATGAGTCTCAAGCGTCACGACAACGGCTCGCCGTGGTCGCTGTGCCGGCGGCCGTGGACGGTGATGTATTTCACCGCCAACGGCCGCGCGCTGCCGTGCTGCATCGCGCCGTTCTCGCAGCGCGGCTACGAGAATTACACGCTCGGCGACGCCACCCAGCAGACGCTGCGCGAGATCTGGACCGGCCCGGCCTACAGCGATTTCCGCAAGGCGCTGCTCTCGAACACGCCGCCGCAGGCCTGCGCTAGCTGCGGATTGCGATGGAGTCTCTAGCGATGCCCGCCGGCGCGCCGGCGCCCGGACATGTCGTCGTCGTCATTCCCACGTTCAACGAGGCGGAAGCGATCGCGGCGGTCGTCGCCGAAATCCCGCGCGACGTCGTCGGCCGCGTGATCGTGGCCGATGGCGGCAGCCGCGACGGCACCGAGGAGGAGGCGCGCCGTGCGGGTGCCGAAGTGCTCGCGGTCGGCCGCGGCTATGGCCTCGCCTGCCTCAAAGGCGCGCAAGCGGCCGAAGCCGGCGATATCGTCGTCTTCATGGATGGCGATGGCGCCGACGATCCAGCCGCCATCGCCACGCTGGTGGCGCCGATCCGCGCCGGCACCTACGATTTCGTCATCGCCTCGCGCGCCCGCGGCGAGCGCGAGCCGGGCAGCATGGCGTGGCATCAGCTTGTCGCCGGCCGCGTCGCCGGCGGCCTGACGCGGCTACTCTACGGCGTGCGCTACACCGACATGTGCGCGTTCCGCGCCATCCGCCGCGACACGCTGCTCGAGCTCGGCATGCGCGAGCTCACCTATGGCTGGAATCTGGAAATGCAGATGCGGGTGGCGCGCGCGGGCTTGCGCGTCTTGGAGGTGCCGGTCGCCTATCGCCGCCGCATCGGCGGCGAGTCGAAGGTGGCGGGAAGCCTGCGCGGCTCGGTCAAGGCCGGCGTGAAAATCGTCTCGACATTTGCGCGCGTGGCGATGGAGCCGGAGCGCACCTCTTAGCGCCGTTACATCGCGACTTTGTGCAAAAAGCCGTCGACGCTGCCGCGCAAATCCGCGGCGGCCTTCTCGACGGCTTGCGAGGCCGTCAGCACGGTATCGGCTGAGCTTTGCATGTCGGAGATGGCGGTGGAGACCCGTTGCAGAACGGACACCACCGATTTCGTGCCCGAGGCCGCCGCCGCGACATTGCTCGAAATCTGGCTGGTCGAGGCGTGCTGCTGTTCGACCGCCGCCGCGATCGCCGCGGTGAATTGCTCAATATCCTGCACGCGGCCGCTGATGCTGCCGATGGCGCGCACCGCGCTCTGCGTCGAGGACTGCACCTCGGCGATCTGCGTGGCGATGACGTCGGTAGCTTTGGCGGTCTGCACGGCCAGCGCCTTGACCTCGGAGGCGACCACGGCAAAACCCTTGCCGGCGGCGCCGGCGCGCGCCGCTTCGATGGTGGCATTGAGCGCCAAGAGATTGGTCTGCCCGGCGACGCTGTGGATGAGCTTGATGACGTCGTCGATCTTCTGCGCCGCCGCCGCGAGGCCTTCGATGTCGGCGTTGGTCGATTGCGCCTCGGCCGTCGCCGCGCGCACCACGTCGGTGGCGCGGGCCAGCTGATGGTTGATCTCGGCAATCGACTTCGACATTTCCTCCGCCGCATTGGCGGCGACCTCGACGCTCACGAACGCTTCGTCCGACGTTTTGACCGCGCCCGCCGTTTGGCTGGTGGTGTCGTTGGAGATCGCCGACAGCGCCGACGCGGTCGCTTTCATCGCCGCGACGCTGTCGCCGACAGTCGTCAGCACGCCTTCGACGCTTTCGCGGAACCAGGCGATGGCCTCTTCGATGACGGCACGGCGGGCTTCCTGGGCACCGAGCAGGGCGTTTTTCTGCTCCACTTTGCGGCGTTCGGTGATGTCGTGGTGGGTTCCGATCCAGTACGCGCCGCCGGGTATCGCGTGGTTGGCGACCGCGATGGAGCGGCCGTCGGGCAATTCGGAGACGAAGCTGACGACCTTTCCGGCCGCAATGATTTCCATGAGCTCGGCGACGTATTTGTCCGGATCGTCCGGCAGGCTGCCGGATCTGGCGCGCAGGCGAACGATATCGGCGAGCCGGGCGCCGGGTTTTACGACGTTCGGCGGCAGATCGTAGATTTTCAGATAGCGGTCGTTGCAAACGACGAGGCGCGCGTCCGTGTCGAACATCACGACGCCCTGGGTCATGTTGTTGAGCGCGAGCTCGAGCAGTTGGGCCTTGTCGCTCAGTCTGCCGGTCGATTGCACCCGCCTGAAACGAACGATGACGGCAACGCCGGCCAGGACACACACCAGGCACACGGCGGCGACCAGGCGCCAGTCGAGCTCCGGCGTCAAACTGTTCAAGACCCGCAGCATAGGTCCCCGTTCAGCTTGCTTATTTGCTGTTCAGCTTGCTCAACAGGTATCCAACATCCATTTACGTTTCGTTAATCAACGGCCGCCGTCGCGGCTGGCGGCGTCACTCGTCTTTCAGGATGGCCTTGTTGGGATCGATCCAGAACGCCCAGATGGCGGCCCCGACGACGAGAAGGCAGGCGGCGACGATGAACGGCGCCTGCCATTTGTCGCCGTAGGCCAGGTAGCCGAACACGATCGGCGAGATGGCGCCGCCGAAATTGCCCGCCATGTTCATCATGCCGGACACGGTTCCGGAATATTTGCCGCCGGTGTCCATGGGCACCGCCCAGGACGGGCCGATGGTGCATTCCAGAAAGAACATCGCGGCGGTGAGGCCGGCGACGGCGACATAGGGATCCTCGGTCAGCGCCGCCGGTACGATGAACACGGCGCAGCCGAGCAAGCCGGTGATGGCCACGGCGCTGCGCGCGAGCTTGGCGTTGCCGGTCCGCCGCAGCAGCCAATCGGTGGCGAGACCGCCCACCGTGTCGCCGACGACGCCGGCCCACAGCGGCAGCGAGGCCAGCAAGCCGCCCTTGAGCAGCGTGAAGTGCCGCACGTCGATCAGATACTTGGTCAGCCAGGTCAGGAAGATCCACAGGCAATAAACGTAGGTGAAATACGCCAGCATGATCGCCCACATATTGGGCGAGCGCAGCAGCGTGCCCCACGGCACTTCGGTCTTTTCGGCGATCGGCGGCGGATTGATTTCGCCGTTCGGGCCGCGGCCGCGAATGGCTTCCAGCTCCGCCGGATTCACCATGGCGTGCGCTTCCGGCAGGTTACGGTAGCTAAAACTCCACCACAGCGACCACAGCAATCCGACCGCGCCGCAAATAACGAAAGCCCAGCGCCAGCCGAGATTGACCATGATCAACAGCACGATCGGCGGCGCGATCGCGGCGCCGGCGCGGCTGGCGCTGTGGGTGATGCCTTGCACGAAGCCGCGTTCGCGCCGCGGATACCAAAGCTGCATCGCGCGCGTTGCGCCGGGGAAGGCGCCGGCCTCGCCGACGCCGAACAGGAAACGAACGACGATGAACGAGGCGGCATTGAACGCAAACCCGGTGGCCGCGGTCATGACCGACCAATAGGCGACGATAGTCCCCAGCACGGTGCGCGCGCCGAAGCGGTCGCTCAGCCAGCCGCCCGGCACCTGGAACAGCGCATAGGCCCAGACGAAGGCGGCGAAGATGTAGCCCATCGTGACATTGTCGAAGCCGAATTCCTTGCTGATCTGCGGCGCCGCGGTCGAAATGTTGACGCGGTCGAGATAGGTGATGAGATACATCACGCTGATCAGCAGCAAGATGTACCAGCGGCCGCGGCTCGGCTGCGTGTGGGCTGGCTCCGCCATGTGTTCGCTCCCCTGATGCCGTGCCCGGCAGTTGCAAATCGCGCGGGCTTCGCGACAACTTGCCCGTTTATCGCGAAGGCGGCAAGGGAAGCCTTGTCGCGGATGAGTTTTACGGGCCTGCTGCGTTATAATCCGTTGGACGCCAATCCGAGGCCATCCAAATGATCAAGCGCTACAGCGACCACGCCGCCAACGAGCGAACGTTTCTCGCCTGGGTCCGCACCGCCATCGCGGTGATGGCGTTCGGTTTCGTGATCGAGCGCTTCGATCTGTTTCTCCAGGTCGCGGCGCCGCAACTGGCGCTGAAGCAGATCGCGCCGCACGGCCAGATGTTCGCCAACTTGGCCGGATTGGCGTTTATCGCCATCGGCGTCATGATGATCGCGCTGTCCGGCATTCGCTTCGTCAAAACCGCAAAGGGCATCGAGAGCGATGACGACGTGCCGAGCCCCGGCGAGCGCATGGATCTCGCGCTTGCCGTCTTGCTCGGGCTGTTGGGCGTGGCGCTGTTTCTTTATTTGTCGCGCGCCGTGCTGCCGGCGCTGTGATCTGCGGACTTGCTGGCGAGACGGCGCCACGCTTCACATCGCGCCGTCACCAATTGGCGCGAGAAAATATTCATGGACGAATTTATCGTCCGACCTTGCCCGATTGATTCGCCTGGGAACGACTATCCGTTGGTGGCGCGACGCGGCGTGATCGAATCGCGTCCGCACAGCTGCTCCGACTCGAGCCACGCCATTTCCAAGAGCTGCGCCAGCGTGGTGTAGTGTTCCGCCGCCGCCATTTGCGCCAGTTGCGCCGTCACCGTGGCAATATAGTCGGCGACCTCGTGATGGGATTTACCGCTTTGATCAGTCATGGTCTTGCCCCGATCAAAATGCACCACACCACAAGCATGGCGCGAGCCCGGGTGCATGGGAAGCAAATAGTGTTTCATAATCCATCAATTTTTCTTGCGCCCGGCGCGCCGGCCGGTCATGCCGCGCGTGGTTTTGTCAGGCCCGGCGTGCCGCCCATTTCGGGGTGGCATAGGACGGCTGCACGGCCGCCACAAAAGCGTCCACCAGCGCTTTGTTGCGCTTGAGATCAAATCCTTCCTTGCAAAAAATCGCGGCCCGCAATTCCGGAAGTTTCGGCAGCATGCGATCGTGGGCAACGATCAGCGAGTCGGGAATGACCCGTTCGGGTGCCACCATGATGACGACGCCGGCTTCGACGGCTGCGGCGAGCGTCGCCAAATCCGCCGCTGAAAAGACGATCTGGTAAGGCACGTCCTGGTCGTCCAGGACCTCCAGCACCTTGCTGTCGATGAACCCTTCCTCGCGGCTGACGAAAGGGATCGGCTGATCGGCCGGCAGAGGTTTTTGCTGCGGCGCGCGGACCCACGCGATTCTCTCATACCATTCGCAAACGAGATTGCGCCGCGATTCCGTCTGCGCCAGCATGAACGCGAGGTCGATGTAGCCGGCTTCCAATTTCTCGGCCAAAAACGGCGCGCTGCCGCAGACGAGCCGGTGGCGCCGCCCGCTGGAAATCGGGAACCTGCTCACCAAACCCGGCAAAGTCTTGCGGGCGAATGCGCTCTGAATCCCCAAATTTATCGTTTCATACTCGGGCGCCTGGCCGGCAATCGCGATGACCTGATCGTTGAGCGCCAAAATGCGGCGGGCGTAGCGCTCGACGCGCGCGCCCAGCTCGGAAAGACCGACGCCGAGCGCCTTTTTGACGAACAGATCGCCGCCGACGTGCCGTTGCAGCCGCTTGATCTGCGCGCTGATCGCCGGCTGGGTGAGATTGAGCTCCTCGGCAGCCTTGGTGAAGCTGCCGTGCCGGCTTATGGCAACAAACGAGCGCAGCAGTTCGATCGGGATATTGCCGTGCCTGTGGCGAAGGTGCATCGCCGGGATCGCGCTGTGTTGCAGAACCTGTCGCCTACCCGGCAGGATAGTGTCACAATGCGCTATATCTACACCAGCCCTCCCGCGCGGGTTGTGGCGCCTTGCAGGCGCATGAACGACGGCGGCATCGATCCCGACCACATCGGCCAGGCGGCGTTCGCCGCGCGCATCGGCAGCGACGCCGCCCGCTACGAACGGGTCATCCGCCGGACCGGAATCCGGGTCGAGCCGTGAGAGGGAAGCGGTTTCCTCGCCGCGCGGCTATGCCTGCCGAACGTCCCGATTGCTCATGCATAATCAGCCGAAGAGATCGGCACGCCGCTTTAATGCATCGACAAGGCGCACCGACGGATCAGGCTTCCGTTCGATTGCCGCGAGGAAGGCGTCGCGATCCGCACCCGACAGAATCATGCGGTGCCGCTCATCAAGGGGCGAAACTAAATATTTCTCAATTTTCAGCGTCACAGCGTGTCTCACCTTTGGAGCGTATCCTGAACCAAATGGATAATGGATAATGTCGCCGAACCGCTCCAAAGCTTTAGGCGGTATCCGCCAGTAGCGCCCAGCAAAGCAATTACAGACGGAATGGTGCCCAGGGGCGGAATTGAACCACCGACACCTGCATTTTCAGTGCAGTGCTCTACCAACTGAGCTACCTGGGCATACTTTAGGCGCTCTACGCGAGAGCGCCGTCTTATAGAGGCTCGAATTTCGGCTGTCCAGAATAGGT
>Ga0210408_10000090_pt1 | contig 143836 bp, 116 predicted proteins | sample IncBWH4MmetaG_FD_155471 | JGI IMG/M metagenome (GOLD analysis project Ga0210408, IMG submission 155471) | Forest soil microbial communities from Barre Woods Harvard Forest LTER site, Petersham, Massachusetts, United States - Inc-BW-H-4-M | ecosystem: Environmental > Terrestrial > Soil >... | reverse complement strand
TTGGTAGATTCCCCAACTTCCCCAAACTGTGGACGCTTGCCGGTTGCCGCTTCCACCTGCGGTTCGACGACGCGTGGAGCCTGCGAGGCCGTCAGATAAAACGCAGTGTCGGGCATGCCGAGCGGCTTGCTAATTTTCTCTTCGAGGAAGCGGTCGAACGGCATCCCGGAAACCACTTCCACGATTCGTCCAAGCACGTCCACTGACATGCCATATTCCCAGGCTGTCCCTGGTTGGTGCGCCAGCGGCAGCTTCGAAATCTTGGTGACGAATTCCGCCAGCGTCTGGCCGGGGTCGAACAGGTTTGCCTTGTTGTAGGCCTGATGCACCAGCTTGTTTCCGAACGGGCCGTAGACCAGACCGGATGTGTGGCGCAGCAAATCCTGCACGGTCATGGGCCGCAGCGCGGCTTCGAGCGCCAGCGTGGGTTTCCCGGTAGCGGGATCCGTCTTCTCGACTCCGACTTTGACGTCTTTGAACTCGGAAAGATATTGCGAGACGGGCGCCATCACGTCGATCTTGCCTTCCTCCACGAGCATCATCACCGCGACCGACGCCACTGGCTTCGTCATCGAGAAGATGCGGAAGATAGCATCGGGCTTCATCGGAATCTTCTTCTCCCGGTCCTGATAGCCGATCGCCTGGCGATAGACGATCTTGCCGTTGCGCGCGACCACGAGCACTGCGCCCGGGATCGCGCCCTGATCCACCTCCGACTGGAAGAACTTGGTAATGCGGGCCAGTCGCTCGGAAGAGAATCCTGCTTCTTCGGGCCGGCTGATTTTGCTCAGGTCCTGGGCGGAAACCGAAACTGCGAGAGACAGGAAAATGCAGATTGCTGAAAGCCGCCTGCGATTCATCGATTGGTCCTCGTGGAGTGCGGCAGCATTCTACCGCGATATCCACCGCGCCGCCGTGACCGGCTGTGCCGGAGCTTGCGCCGGTACAAGTTCGGAGGATGAACTTTCGGCTTTTCTTTGCGCTCTCGGCGGGATCTTCTCTGCGAACTCTGCGGTGAGATCTTTACCGCCGAGTTCGCGGAGAACTGCCGCTGAGATCGCGGAGAAACTTACCGGCCCCATACCAACATAGGACTCAGCAAGCAAGAACATTGCTTTTCCCGTTTTCGGACGAAACCGCGTCCGTACAAATTTGGGAAATCTCAGAGCGTGGTTGGCGCAGATTCTTTCGCCGCCTCTGCCATCTCAGGCGCACACTATTCCGTTGGAGGTACCTTCATGCCGGAACTTCGCCAGAATTTCATGATCAAAGAGTGGGTCGTGATTGCCACTGAACGCGCCAAGCGTCCCGATCAGATGGCCGTGCACCGCGAATCCAAACCGGCTGTTTCGTTTTCCGAGAAATGCCCATTCTGCCCCGGCCACGAAAGCCAGACGCCGCCCGAGATCCTGCGCCTGCCCGACGGAGACGGATGGAAAGCGCGCGTGGTGCCCAACAAGTTCGCGGCACTCTCTCCCGACGTCCTGCCCGAGCGCACCATCCATCGTTCGCGCCGCTCGATGGGCGGATTCGGAGAGCACGACGTTATCGTGGAGACGCCCGATCACTCCCTGGCCATGGCGATGATGCCCGATTCGCAGGTGGCTGACATCCTTCGCATTTATAAGATCCGTCATGACCAACTCAGCCTTGATCCGCGCATCGCGCAGGTCACCATCTTCAAGAATCACGGAACGGATGCCGGCACCAGCCTGGAGCATCCGCACTCGCAATTGATCGCGACGCCCGTCATCTCCTACCAGGTGCGGCAGCGTTTTCAGGAGGCGATGCAGCACTTCGACGACTTCGGATGCTGCATGTTTTGCCAGATCATCGAGGAAGAACTCCAGGAGCAGAAGCGCATTGTGCTGACCAGCGAACACTTTGTCGCGGTCGAACTGTTTGCCTCGCCCGCCCCGTTTTGCACGCACATTTATCCGCGGCGCCACATGGCCAGTTTCAGCGATGTCAGCGCGAAAGAGATCGTAGACCTCGGACGCGTGCTGCGGACCGTGCTGGCCCAGCTCTATATCGGACGGCAGAATCCCGATTTCAACTTCACCATCCGCACCGCGCCCGCCGAGTGCGTCGGCGTCCGCTACTTCCACTGGTACATGAGCGTAATTCCGCGCCTCACCCGCACCGCAGGATTCGAACTCGGTTCCGGCATGTTCATCAACACCGTGATCCCCGAAGAGGCGGCCGACTTCCTGCGCAACGTAAAGGTTGAAGCCGCAGTGGGCGTCAGCTGAGGGTTTTGTTTAAGAAACACACTGGCCCGAAGAAGCGCCAATGGACTCCTCTGACGCGAAGCGTGCCGTGTCCACCTCCGAACACCATATTCCAATACCGGACAGCCAACGGCCCATCCTTGGACCGCATTCCTACGGCGGGAGAAATGCATCAATTAGATAGAGACTTCGCCTTTGGCGGAGCGACTGCAAGCTTCTTAGGTTTGCCAGAGTGCTGACCGGAGGAGATTGGCAATGTTAATCCGTAATCTCAAGTACAGCGTGAGATTTCTTATCAGAAGCAAAGGCTTTTCATTTGCAGTCGTAGCAACGCTTTCGGCCTGCATCGGGGTCAACGTCGCCATCTTCGCTATCGTCCACTCGGTTCTACTGCGACCGTTGCCGGTTCCTAATTCAGAGAATATTGTCCTGATGTCGAATCGGTATCCGAAGGCCGGAGTCGGGGAACAATTTATCAGTAGCTCGGGGGACTATTTTGACAGGCGCGAGAGGGTCACAGCCTTGACCGAGCAGGCTGCCTTCCGGTTCTCCAACGAGACGATCGACATTGACGGAACAGCGCAGCGGGAAAAGGCGATGACCGCAACACCATCGCTCTTTCATTTGCTGCAAGTCTCCCCGCTCGTGGGCCGCACGTTTAGCGAGGCGGAGGGAACGATCGGGGCGGAGCAGAAGATCATTTTGAGTTATGGGCTGTGGCAGCAGATCTGCGGAGGCAATCCTGGGTGCCTCGGAAGCGAAGTTCGGTTGAACGGACGCCCATTCACTGTTGTAGGAGTGATGCCTCAGAACTTTGTATTCGTCGATCCGGAAGTGCAGATGTGGATTCCGGCAGCCTTCACCGATGAGGAGAAGACTGTTCATCACAACAATGATTGGTACAACATCGGTCGCCTGCAGCCAGGAGCAACGATTCAACAGGTGCAGGCGCAAGTGAATGCGCTCAATGCCGCTAACCTGGAGAAGTTCCCCAAGTTCAAAGAGATTCTGATCAATGCGGGCTTCCATAGCTCTGTCGAACCGCTGCAGGAGATGGTAGTCAGGGATGTGAGGTCCGGATTGTATCTGTTGTGGTCCGGTTCGATATTCGTGCTGCTCATCGGCGTATTGAACGTGGCAAATTTGGCATTCGCTCGGCTGACTCTACGAAAGAAGGAATTTGCGACACGGTTGGCATTGGGTGCGGGACGGTTGCAACTGTTGCGGCAATTCGTGGCCGAGAATCTGCTTCTTGCCGTGGTCAGTTGTGTGGGCGGAGTGATGATAGGCGCACTCGCACTGCGCGCCATAGCGTGGATCGGAGTGAATCGCTTTCCACGCGCGTATGAAGTGCGCATCGATTCCCAGGTCATCTGGGTAGCCGTGTTGATGGCGGCGGCCGCCAGCATACTACTCAGTAGCCTTTCCGTCGTGGGAATTTCCATTCGAAGATTTCACACCTTTCTGCGCGACAGCGAAAGAACCGGTACAGGTGCGAAGGCAAGGCCGGTGCGCCAGGTATTGGTCGTGGCACAGATCGGATTCGCTTTCGCCTTGCTGGTGGGTGCTGGATTGTTGTTGGCGAGCTTTCGCCACTTGCTGAAAGTCGATCCGGGCTACAGAACGGACAGCGTTGTGACCGCGTCGGTAAGTGCTCCGACGGGTAAGTACGACGACACGCACCTGGAGATGCTGGTGAGTCGGTCGCTCGAGGCCGTGCGGCAAATTGCGGGTGTGGCCGCAGCAGGAGCAAGCACAGTCGTTCCTCTGGGAGGTCGATACGATAACAGCGTGATCGTGGCCGAAGGCTATGCCATGAAACCCGGCGAATCGGTCATTTCTCCCATTCGTCTTTCGGTTACGCCCGGATACCTGGAGACAATGGGGATTTCGTTGTTGCAAGGACGCTTCTTTCACGACAGTGATAATGGCAATGCGCCCCGCGTGGTTATCGTTGACGAAAGACTCGCCAAACGCTTTTGGCCTGGTCGAGATCCGATCGGACAAAGAATGTTCGAACCAGATGCCAACGCTCTTGTCATCAGTGATCGAACCATTCGATATACCGTTGTTGGAGTCGTGCGCTCGGTGAGACTGGAGGACCTTTCTGGCAAGGGGAATCAAGCGGGCGCTTATTATTTTCCCTATACCCAACGTCCCTCGAACAATTACACGATAGTTGTGAGGACCGCAGGAAACGACGCTGCCTCCGTATTACCGGCGATCCGCGCCCAGATTGCGGCCATCGATCCGGAGATGCCCTTGTTCGATATCAGGACGATGGCGCAGCGTGAAGAGCTTTCGTTGTCGTCACGGCGGACCTCGATGTTGCTGGGGCTGGCCTTTGGCGTGCTCGCGCTCTTCCTCGCAGCTTTCGGAATTTACGGAGTATTGGCTTATTTGGTAGCGCAACGGCGGAAGGAGATCGGGATTCGAGTTGCGCTAGGCAGCACAAATTCCGGGATCGTGAAGCTCGTGTTGCGAGAAGGACTCGTTCTGGTCGCAGCAGGATTGATACTAGGTATCGCAGGTTCGATTTCATTGCGCTCGGTGGTTCAGAACGAGATCTATGGGGTCGCTCCCCTCGATCCGTTGGTTTTGGGCTGCGTCGCAATCTTATTTGCGGTGGTTGCGCTCGCGGCATGCATCGTGCCCGCGCGACGTGCAATGCAAGTGGATCCGGCAATCGTGCTGAGCGAGCAGTAGCAGGGAAGAAAAATTGCGCGATCAGATCCAGAAGTCGCGCTCGGCTGTGGGGGCGCTGCCTTGCCCGGCGCCTGCGGCGCGGCCCAGGCTGGGCTCCACGCGATTTCGGCCGGCGGCTTTGGCGCGGTAGAGCGCGGCATCGGCGCCGCTGAGAGCTTTTTCGAGATCGGCGGAGTTTTCTCCCGTGGCGACTCCCAGGCTCAGCGTGACCTGGACGGGTGCGCCTCCCGCCATGATGCTGCAGCCGGCGACGTGCGTGCGCACGCGCTCGGCCAGTTCCCAGGTTTCTCCCAGTCCGCAGCCGGGAGCGATGATCAGGAATTCCTCACCGCCGTAGCGGCCGACGGAGTCATACGGCCGGACCATCGCGGCAATGCCACTGGCGATGATGCGCAAGACGGCGTCCCCGGCGGCGTGTCCGCGGCTGTCATTCACCTTTTTGAAGTGATCGACATCCACCATGATCACGCCGACAGGCTGATGATCGCGCTCGGACCGGAGCAATTCGCGCTCCAGAATCTCAAGGATCGCCTTGTGATTCCACAAGCTAGTCAGGCTGTCACGCGAGGCCTCACGGCGCAGCGCCTCTTTCGCGTGCATCATCCGGCTCTGCGTCACCAGCATCCGCGCGCTCGAAGTGACGAACGACAGCAGTACCACCAAAGCCGCCAGCATCAGGCGCTGTTGCGCGATGCGCAACGACATGATCAGCACCAGCACGGGGTAGAGCAGGTAAGAGATCTCGGCGGAGATCCGTTTTTCAAGCTGGGGCGGTTCCAGCGGAATCATCGGAGCCTCAGCCTGCTTCCACGCGGTCGCGATGAGCATCGGGACCACCAGCAGAATGCTCCAAAGTAAATCGAACCACTGTCCGGTCTTCAGGGTCTCGCCGGGGCCGTAGTAGTAGAGGGCATCGGCGCATCCCGAGAGCGAGAGAAATAGTCCCATCGATCCGAAGAGCACGCGGACATCGCGCGAGTGGGCGAAGATCGATCGCAAGACAAACGCCAGCGCGACCAGCGCATACCCTCCGAAATACGGCGCCCACACCTCATGCGAAAGTCCGCTGGAAGACTCGGACTTTGGCAGGTAAAAGAAATACACGTAGGCCGCGACGCAGATCAGCATCCCCTGCACGAAATCGAGTACACGGATGGCATCGATGCGCCCGGTTTCGTGCTCGGGATCGAGGAACAGCGCCATGGCCAGAGGCGCAAACCAGAAGCAGAACAAGAGATTGGCGACCCAGGTGACGACCGGAGTGCGCGCAAGATCGTTGTAGACGCCGAGCCCTTGCGCGATCGCCCAAAGTCCGTAGGCGGCTACACCCAGGCGCCAGAAGGCGCGCGCCATCCCCTCGGAGCGATCTGCGGCCAGCAGCATCGAGCCGATCACCAGGACGCCGAGCACCAACTGAATCAGGTCCGAGAGGAATGGCCCCGGACTATTGGCGCCGAGGGTGACACACACAACTACGTGGGCCAGCCACAAAAGGGCCGCGACCGCCACGATGATGCGTGAACGAGACAGGTTCATCTTTGTACTGATGGCCGACCGGAGGGGAATCCCGGAACATTATCGAACTGTCTTACTTACGAAGTTGCACGCCCTTAGGCGCTGAAGACCTATCAGTATGAGACCGCGCGTCCTCTAATGCATGTGCCCATGGTACTCGACCGAATGGTTACCGCAAGGCCGAAATTAGCCCCAATTCTGGAGCAATTTGCTGAGGATTTCCACAGCATCGCCCAGTTGGGAAAGCTCGTCGGGAGTGAGTCGCTCGAGCTGCGAGGCGAGGTAGGCGATGCGCATCTCGCGGCCCTTTTGCAGCAGGCGCGTGCCTTTGGGCGTGGCCACGATGCGCAGGCGGCGCGCGTCTTCGGGATCTTCAGTGATCTCGACCAAGCGGCTGCGCGCCAGGCCCGAGACGATGCGGCTCATCGTAGGCGGCTTGACCTGCTCCGCGGCCGCCAGTTCCTTCAGCGTTTTGGGTCCGCCGAAGACCAGCACGGATAGCGCGGAAAGACGCGCGGGGCCCTCGCCGGTGGCAATGTCCTGCTTGCGCACGCGCCGCAGCAGATGAATGGCGGCCGAGTGCAATCGGTCAGCAACAGTGAGGACTTCATTGTTGACTGATGATTGTTGATTACTGATTGGAGAGGGGCGTGGCATTTATTTCTTAAGAGTACTTTTCTCTGCGACCTCCGCGACTTTTCTCAGCGATCTCGGCGGTTAAAGTTCTTTCTACCCCTCAGATCGAATTTTCCCACCAAAGTACTTGACATTGACTCCCGAATATAGTTAGCTATGCTAACTAATTTACTGACGGAGGTCAAGACCATGAGTGAAGGCCCGGGAATCACGAGGTTGGGGCAGATCCAGATCAGGACGCATGATGTGGAGCGTGCCGCGGAGTTCTATGAGAAGGTGCTGGGTTTGAAGCTGTTGTTCAAAGCGCCGCCCGGACTGGCGTTCTTCGATTGTGGTGGAGTCAGGTTAATGCTGGACCGTCCGGAGAAGCCGGAGTTCGATCATGCCAGCTCGATCTTGTATTTCGCGGTGCCCGACATAAAAGCCGCTCACGCCGGGATGAACGCCATGGGCGTGCGCTTCGAAGACGAGCCCCACATGATCGCGCGCATGGCGGATCACGATCTGTGGATGACGTTCTTCCGCGACACGGAAGACAATCTGCTGGCGCTGATGAGCGAAGTGAAGAGGTAGGCGTCGGGCGTCGGACCTCGGACCTCGGACCTCAGACCTCAGACCTTGGGCGTCGGACTCACGACTCTCCCAAGCTTGTCATCCTGAAGCCCGCGTTTTTCGCGGGCTGAAGGATCTGCTGTCTGCCGCCAGTGTAAGCGCTGCCTACGGGTGCACAGCTCCTTCGCCGCAAAACCCGCGGCTCAGGATGACAATGCTGTGGATGCGGCGAGGGTGGCGCATAATGATCGCCAGAGGTGGGCGCCATGATGCAGGCCACGTCCCCAGCGTCCGGCTTCGGACGTCCCTGGTTCGCATTGACGGTCGCTTTCGCGCTGCATGTCCTCGACGAAGCTTCGACCGGATTTCTCAACATCTACAACCCCACAGTGACCGCAATGCGGGCGCGCCTTGGGTGGTTCCCTATGCCGACGTTCGGCTTTCGCGAATGGCTGGTGGCACTGATTGCCGGTGTGGCGCTTTGTTTTGCGCTGACTCCGCTGGCCGCGCGCAATGCGCGATGGCTGCGTCCGCTGGCATGGTTCTACGCGTTTGTCATGTTCTTCAACGGACTCGGACACACCGCGGTGACGATCCTCGGGCACACGGTTGCAAGCGTGCCCGTCCGGCGACCGGCGCCGGGATTTTATTCTTCGCCACTGCTTTTCATCGGATCGGTGTGGCTGATGATGCGATTGTGGAAGACGGCTTCCAGATCCCCGCTCTAATCCGTTTGTCGTCCTGAGCAGCGCTTCTTGGTGCGTAGGGTTGTGCAGTTTTCTTCGACAGCATCGGCACTGCGAGTAGTGCCGAGGTCCTTCGCCGCCAAAACCCGCGGCTCAGGATGACAAGCGTGAAGGGGCCGTTACAAATCTCTCAACAGTGAGACGCCGCAGAGGTCCGTGGTCTAACGCCCGCGGTCTGCGGTCCGAAGTCCGAGGTCTGCTGCTCTGCTATCATCGCTACGAGAGTCATACCGTCGTCATGAAATCCGCTATCATTCGCAGCCTGCAGGACTTCGACGAAGACGACGAGATCCCCGTTATTTCCGGAAGAGGAGAAGGAATCATGGAAGAAGCACCCGCCACGGGTTCGGGCGCTGCCCGCCGCAACGAAGATATCGCCCTCGATCTGATGAAGTTTGTCGCCATGACCACCGGCTTCGGACGAACGACCTCGACCGGCGTCGGATTCTCCGGCTCGGGATCGGCGGCCAAACCCGAGGATTACGCCGATAAGCTGCTCGAACTTTACGGCAGGTGCCTGGGAGCGGTAAGCGGCAAGAAGTAGCTCATAGTCAGTAGCCTTTTGCGCGAGGCCGGCAACGACTGCGATGAGAGGACGCATCGAGTGACCGAGGCCTGGTCGGCTCCTTCATCCAGAAGCGGCAGGCGTGACGGGCGAGATGTAGAGCTTACGTGTCTGGGTAGCCGGATCGTTTCGTCCTCCTCATTTCTTCTCTCCGCCGGTGTATTCCATTCCCAACTGATCGAACAAAAAGCTGAAGATGTCCGCGTTCTCTTCGATGGCTTCGTCGAGGGCGGTGCCGATGCCGTGGCCTGAACCCGAAGAAGTCCGCAGCAGGATGGGATGGCCCGAGCTTTCGGCTGCCTGCAGCCGGGCGATCATCTTGCGGGACTGCATGGGGTTTACCCGGTGATCGTTCTCTCCGGTCGGCATCAGGATCGCAGGATACGCAGTTCCGTCCTTGACGTGGTGGTACGGCGAGTAGGCGTAGAGCGCCTTGAACTGCGCGGGATCTTTCACGGTGCCGTATTCGGTGGTATTGAACTGGCCGTTGGGGTCGAGTTCTACGCGCAGCATGTCGTAGATGCCCACGGAAGACACCACGGCTCGGAACAGGTCCGGACGTTGCGTGAGTGCCGCGCCCATCAGCAGGCCTCCATTGCTGCCGCCAATAATGGCGAGATGGGCGGGCGACGTGTATTTGTGGTCGATCATGTACTGCGCGCAGGCCAGAAAGTCGTCGAAGACATTCTGCTTGTGCGTGAGATTGCCGGAAGTGTGCCACTCCTCGCCGTATTCGCTGCCGCCCCGAAGGTTGGTGTCAACATAGACGCCGCCGAGATCGAGCCATAGGCGCGCGAATGACCCCAAAAAATAGGGCTGCTCGCTGATGCCAAAGCCGCCGTATCCGGTGAGCAGTACCGGATGCGTGCCATCGAGAGTCGTGCCTTTGCGGCGAATGACGCTGAGCGGAATGCGAGTACCGTCGCGGGAGGTGGCGAAGTCGCGCACCACTTCAGTGTCGTCGTACTTCACGGGAGAAGTCTGGAACAAGGCGGTACGGGTGGTCTTGCCATTGGCTGCCTCGAAGCGATACCACGCGGTCGGTTCCAGGTGCGTGGACGCATTCAACAGGATGTCGCCGCCGTCGAGCCGAACGATCTGGCCAATCGCAGAGACCGGCGGGACAGCAGGTGCCTGGAGCGTCTTGCCCTGGTTGTCGAACAGGCGCACGCGCGACGGTCCGCCGAGAACGTCGACCACGAAGAGGCGGCCTGACGTAGGCACGAAGTAGTCGATGGAACTGCGAGCCGCTTCGTCCGGGCCCGTGCCGGGGCTTTGCGGCACGACTACCTTGGCCTGGGTGAGATCGGGTCTGGTGAGGGGCAGGCGCAGAATCTGTCCGCGGGGCGCGTTCTTGCGCGAGAGCAGGTAGAGCCAGGTGTCGTCACTGTTCTCGCCGCTACCGAACGCGGCGTAGACGATTCCGTCCTCAAAGTGGGTGATCTGGGTCCAGTGGCCGCCGGAATCCATCACGTAGTGGGCGAACTGGCCGCCATCCCCATTGCCTACGGAGGCGAGAAGCCAGCGTCCGTCGTCGCTGCTGCGAAGCTGAATTTCTGCGATGCGCGGAAAATCCTTTCCGATCACATACGTATCCTGCTTTGGGTCGGTGCCGAGTTTGTGAAAGTAGACCTGCTGGTAGAAGTTCGCGTCCTCCGGCGGACGCTCGTTCCCCTGCGGAAAGCGTGTGTAGTAAAAGCCCGAACTGTCGGCCTTCCATGCGAGGCTTCCGCCGGCTGTGGCAAAGTTCACTCGGGGAACGACGTCGAGAAGCTGCTGGCCCGTGGCGACGTCGAACACGTAAGCCGAGGAATCTTCCGATCCGTTCTCGGACATGGCGGCGGCGGCGTACTTGGCATCCAGCGAAGGCACGTAAAAATCGATGGAGAGCGATCCTTTGGCACTGGAGGCATTCGGATCGATGATGACTCGTTCGCTGCCGGGATCGTCGGCCGAGTGCATGACCACGAGCATGGGCTGTTGCTTGGGTGGCTCGTCCTTCATGGCAAACAGCATGCCGGCACGGAAGTACAGGTAGTAGTGGGAAGGCGGAGTTGCGCCGATGAGTTCTTTCAGCCGCGCCTTGATCGCGGGACGCGAGGGCAGGTGATCGAGGTATTCGCGCGTGCGCGTATTCTGGGCGGCGCTCCACTGCTTCACCGCGGCATCATCCCAGTTCTCAAGCCAGCGGTAGTCGTCAGTGACCTTGACGCCTTGGTATTCGTCGACAACAGGATGCTTGGGCGTATCCGGCGGTTTCGGAAGAGAGGCGGGCTGCGCGGCGGCAGAGACGGCAAACAAAAGGAGGATTCGCGACAGGCGGGCGATTTTCATGAGCAGCCTCGGGGGAAAGCGCGGGAATTATACAACGGCGGTTTGCGTGTCGTTGGTCTACCCAGGCATAAGGCCGCAGAAGGTGCGGTGCCAGGAGAAACAAGTGAAGAAAACAAACCCGCGCCCCTGCGGGCGCGGTTTGAATTTGTCGCGAGCGGGAGGCGCTCGCGGCCAGTTTAACTCTTAACGGCGCTTCTTGCCCTTTTTCTTGGCGGGCTTCTTGGCGGCCTTCTTAGCTTTCTTCTGGGGAGTCTTTTTGGCCGCTTTCTTTTTGGCGGGTTTTTTCTTGGGCGCGGGTTTCTTCTTGGCGGCCTTCTTCTTCGCAGGCGCTTTCTTGGGGGCTCCTCCACCGCCGGAGGGCGGTGCTGGCTTCGGAGCAGGAGGAGCGGGGGCCCGCTCAGGCTCGGATTCGATTGACTCGGATGCCGGCATACCGGGTTCTTCTTCCTCCTCCTCTTCTTCCTCGAAATCTTCCTCTAGCGGCTCGCTATACGCGCCGCTATCGCCGAATTCTTCTTCTTCATCACGTCCATAGAGCGTGGGGTCGTAAAACGTCATTGCTCCTCCTGATTTCAGTGGCGGCCGGGTGCTGATACGCCCTGGCTGCGGGCACGAGAGAATTAAAGGACAACAAAAACTTTTGCTGTAACGGCGCCGGATTATAGCACGACATTCGGTGAGGACTGCAAGGACTCTGGACATGAAGGCGCAAGCCGTGAGTTGCGAGAATGGAATCCGGCGTAGCGCCAACTTATCTTGGCCAACCGTATCGTGAAGCGTTCAAACTCAGGCATATCCTTAGGGAATGTAGGGTATCCAACCGTGGGCTAAACTCGTGGCATCTTAACGTGGGCAACTCCCCCCTTTATGCCGACCCGACGTCTGGAAGATCGAATTCGCGAGTTGTGTGCACGAGCGCTTTATGAGAAAGAACCGGCCTGGAGCGTCACCATCCACCAGTTGCAGATGGCAATCCATGAACACGTATTACGAGTGTCGAACGCGAGCACCGGCGCGGTGGTCACGGGTAGGCCCCTGATCACGGAACGGCGTCAGGTCTGAGCGCTTGAGCCTCTATATCCAACAAAGAAAGGATGTTACGCAGAAAAAGGCGAAAGCGGAGCGCTTTCGCCCTTGCGCGTGCGGAAGACGGCTTTCCTACTTTAGGGTCTTTACATAATCAGCCACGGCCTTGGCATCGTCGGCCGAGACACCGGCGATGGCTTTCTTGTGCGGGGCCTTCTTGGCGTCGTTGCCCTTGGCCAGCAGATCAGTGATCTGGTCGGCGGTTAAGGTGGCGCCCTTTACGGCCGGGCCGACTTTGCCCTGACCCTCGGGGCCATGGCAGGCGGCGCATTTCGCTGTGTAGGTGGCGGCGCCGTCGGCGGCGAAGGCCGGGATTGCGATCGAGATCGCCAGCGTGCAGATAGCGAACAGAACAATGAATTTGGTAAGTCTCATGAGATTGCTCCTCCAGTGATGAGTGCAGAAATGATCAACAGCAACTGTCCAACGAACCAAAAATTGTACCTCCCGAGCTAAACGCCCGATGTGATTTCGCTCACGTCGGTTTGTGGGCGTGGCGGAACCCAGTTTCTGAGGCGAAAGTCCACGCCCTCCCAATCTGAGGGGCTCGTGGGCGGGGATCCTGCTGAGTTTCTCCGCTTCCAGCAGAGGTGACTTCCGGCACGTCGAAACACACAACCCTCTGGTGTCTAAATAGGGTTATGGGGCGTCGGGTGCCTTGGAAGGTGACCGGGCTTGGGCTGGTCCTATTTGTCGCGGGGCTTAATACCTTCATTGCAGTTCAACGCTGGATGGACACGAGGATCGTGCGCCCGGTGGACATGCCGGTTTCGCTCGTGGCTGGGCACATTCGGACTGGACCGTTTCGCCTCAACCTGAAGACAAGCTACTGGGTGACCGTGGATCCGGGCGCATGGTGGAGTACGCGCCGGGCCTGCGCGGATCAGTACTCGCGGTTGCTGACGCGGCCGGTCCTCTATCAGCAGGGCAAAGTGATCGATATGCGGGTCAGGGAGGCTTCCCACTTCGCGACGTTTTATGCCATTCCGGGCGAGTATGAACTTGACGTTGAAGTCTTGTCCGATTTCAGTTGTTTGGACAAAGGTCATCCGCGGCTATCCGTTAGCGCTGAGACCGGGGACTACGACGACAGTGCGTTTCTACTGAAACTGGCAGCCTCAGTCAGCGCATTTATCGGAGTGGCTCTGCTGGCGTTTCTTCCGTCGGTCCGCGCCGTTGCTTCGAGAGAGAAGATTGTCAGAGTTACGGATTCCGCGGCGGTCGGCCAGCATTTTCAGTGGGCGCGCAGGTTGCCGCTGCAGCGTCAGATTTCGGGGCTTCCGGCTTTCGGGTTGTTTGGCGGAATGGTGTTCGGAATTCTTGCCATTCTCATGATGCTGCTGACGGCAGGGTTCGAGTACATCCCCATGGGTTTTTGGGTTCATGTGCTCAAATCCGGACAGGCGCCGGCAAAGAGCGACGCCTGGACTGAACCGTTGTTTGTGCGAGTGAAAGACACTGGGCGGGATCAAGCTCCTAAGCTTTATGTGAATTCAAAGGAAGTCGCATGGACGGATCTCGACAAAGCTCTGAAGCAGGAACTTGCGCTGCGTCGAGATTGGGTGGTGTATGTCGGCGGCGACGACGTGGTTAGCTTTCAATACGTCGCCAACGTGATCGACGCCGCACGAGGCCTGCACGCAAAGGTGGTTCTGATTACGAAAAGGTAATATCACTCGTGAGGGCGGGGCACCCGCGAGATTCAGTTCGACTTCATAACGAATTCGCGACTTGGCGTTAGTCGTCTTTGCGAACTGTGGCTCGGGATATTTTCAATTTCCAGGCCCCGTGCTCTTTCTTGAAGATGTGAGTTGTGTCTTCATGGAGGATGTTGCCGTTCTCCTTGGCCGTGTATGTCCTCGTGAAAGCGGCGACCCCGGCATCGCCCAGGACATATATGTGCATCTCCTTCGTTTCCAGGGAGTACGGAGGAGCTTGGCCGGCGCGAGGCTGAAGGTGGCTTATGATTTCGGCCTTGGTTGGCCCAACCCCTCGTGGGGTTAGGTTCACGTAGTCATCCGCAAGAACCCACTCCAGAACTGCAAGGTCGGTAGTGTTCTCACTCTTCAGCATATCGTCCTCGATTTGCTGAATCATCTCAGAGTCGGTTGGGTGAGATGTGGCCGCGTTTGGCGGTGTGGTGGACGGGTTCTGGGTAAAGGCGGGTGTTGCCCAGCAGCACAGCAGAAATAAAAAAGTCAGAGCGTATCGCACGGAGACCTCCATTGTCGATGGATAGGTTTGGAATGTGAAAGTCTACCAATCTTGCACTTTTTCTACTCTGCAAAATCTGATCTTCGATAGAGATCTCTTGTGATCTTCGGTGGTGGACAGGAAGTCAAAAACCCCACCCTGTCGCAAACACCGCGACAAGGGTGGGGCACCCTCGAGTTTCATTTTCTAATTCAATTATCTGGCGAAGTGGATGGTCAGGATCATGCCTGGCCTGATTACTGCTACGTTGCGGTTGTCGCGTTTCAGGGCGGTGACCGTTGTCTTGTAGAGGTTGGCGATCGAGTAGAGGGTTTCGCCGGATTTTACTTTGTGGTGGACGACCGCGGTTTCGGCCTTCGTCGTCCTCAGGCGCTCGATTTCGGCGGACTTTGTCGCGGGAGGCTTGGTGCTGGCGGTCTCGGTCTTCTTTGTTTTTGAGTGCGACGACGCGGCTTCAGCGTCGTGGATGCTGGGTGAGATCGGCAGGTGCAACGCTAGCACGCGGCGTCCTGTGAGGCTGCTGCCGCGAATGCCGTTCCAGCGGCGAAGTTGCTGCGCAGAGACGCCGAAGTTTTCGGCGACGCTCTCGACTGTGTCTCCCTTGTGAACTTTGTAGCGCGTGATGTGCCGGGCGTAGGTCGCGGAGTCACTCGGATGCTTGCCCGGCGCGACCGGAATAATGATCTTGGCGTCTTGCTCGAGTTCGGGTCCGTCGAGGTGGTTGGCTTCTTCGATCTGCTTGGCGGTCGTGTGATACGTGCGGGCCAACGCCATGAGCGTCTCGCCGGATTGGACCGTGTGATATCGCCACCACAAGCGCTTGTCGGGCGGAACGGTGGCGATGGCGGTTTCGAACTGTTCTTTGGTTCCCGCGGGAATGTGAAGCTGGAACGATCCCGTGCGCGGCGTGCTCAGGCGTAACAGGCTCGGATTCAAATCCTGCAATTCGTCGCTCGTCGTGCCCACGCAATCGGCGACCAGGCGAAGATCAACCGGGTAGTCGAGCGTGACCGTGTCATAGTCGTACGGCTTTTCCATCACGACGCTGTCGAGGCCGTACTGCGATGGGTTCTTGGTCATGATGGTCACGGCCAAGATGATCGGAACGTAATTCTTGGTCTCTCTGGGCAGGACGTTACGGTTATAGAGTTCCCAGAAGTCGGCAAATCCGGTGCGCTTGACCGCAGCCTGCACGGTGCCGGGGCCCGAGTTGTAGGCGGCCATGGCGAGATACCAGTCGCCAAACTGGTTATAGAGATCTTTCAGGTGACGAGCGGCGGCACGGGTGGATTTCTCGGGATCCTGGCGGTCGTCCACATACATGTTGTGGTGGAGGCCGTATCCCACGCCGCGGCCAGCCATGAACTGCCAGATGCCGCGCGCGCCCACGCGGGACATCGCGTGCGGAAGAAATCCGGACTCGGCCTGCGCGAGATAAATCAGATCCTGCGGGACGCCTTCTTGTTTGAGAGTCGCTACCATCATGTCGTGATAGCGGCCGGAGCGGGCGTAGGCGCGCTCGAAGACGCCGCGTCCGCGATTGGAACTGGAGAAGTAGGCGATATAGCCGGCGACCTGGTCGGTCATCATCAGCGGCAGGTCGGAGTTGGTCTTTTTTAAGTCGGCTTCGGCCTTGGCCTTGGTGCCAGCGTCGGCGGAAGGGGCAATTTCGTTAGTCGTATCGATGGGCGCGGGCTCGGATTTCTGCTGTTGCTCCTGCGATGCGTCAGCTTCCTGCGCGGTGCCGCCCGGATACAGTTCGTTGACGCCCTGAACGATGCGGTCGAATTCCTTTTGCAGGCGTTCGTCGGAGCGGATGTCGGAGTTGCTGCTCAGCAGCGCGTTTAGGGCGGTATCGAAATTGTGCTTGGCGTCGTCGACTTTGCCCGCATGATGGTTGGCCAAGCCTGTCTGATATTCACTCTCTGCTTTCGCGATCAGATCCCCGATTGGATCGGATTGTGGATGAGCTTCTGCCGGTGGAGCTTCAACCGCCTTCTGGGCGGAGGAGTCTTCTTGCGGTTTTTCCACCGGAGTTTGCGCGGGCGCGGACGCAGCCTGTGGAGCGGCTGCCGGCGCAGGCTTCAGCGCGGGGGCCTTGGCAGGAGGAACTAAGGTGGCGGGCTTGTGCGCAGACTGGCAAGCGGAAACTCCCAGAATGAGAGTAGCCAGCGTGGCAGTCCGGAGATAGAGGTTGACGAATCGCATATTACGGAATGGGATACGGTCACCTCTCCGAGTGTTAAATTCCGTTGAATTCTACCAAAAATCGTACCTGCGGGCGGCGCCAGGGTCAATCGCCGAAACGGAACCGGGGTGGTTACTTTCGGGACCGGTGGGGTCAGGTTACCTCGATGCGGACCTCAGACCTCAGAACCTTGGACGTCGGACCTCGACCAGGAAGCCTTCAACTGGGATGCGGGTGGGCTCCAGACGGTTGTGGACCCGAACTTCCCGGGGATCAAGCGGCTAGACGCTCTAATAGGGCGCGAGCGGTCGAGATCAATACCGCGACCACGTTGATCTTCGGGACCACCGCGGAGGCGCCTGCGGCGAACGCTTCCTTTTCCACAAATGAATCGATATGGGCAGAGTAAAGGATGACTGGTGTGGTGAGCCTTAGCTTATTCAATGCGCGGATTTCTTCCAGACCATTCATCTGTGGCATAGAGAGGTCGGTGACGACGAGATCGGGCTCAAACCTCCGCGCCTTCGACAGAGCCTCACTCCCGTTTTCGGCTTCGGCACAGACTTTGAAGTCGGATTCACGGGTAAAGAGCTCGCAAATCAACTTGCGCACCGCCGGGTTGTCATCGACGACCAAGACCGTCCACAAAAGACACCCCCTCCCTGAAAGACTCCCACGCACGACTATGAGATGCGAGAAGACGTGCTGCCGTTCAAGTGCACTCACTTTTCGGCTTCTCTTCCAGGCGCTGCTCCTGGCGTTCCAGCAGGTTGTTGAGCTCTTCGATCAATTGTAGAAAGCGGTGGTGGTCCTTTTCCTTTTCGATCAGTGCGCACAGCTGGTACATGCGTTCTCGGTCATCTGGTCTCATCGTCGCCGTCAGATGATGCCTCCGCCGCCGGCGGTTTTAAGGTGAATAACGTAGTGGCGACATTCGCTGCCTGAGAAGGCGGGGAAGAATTCCGTAGTCATATTCTCGATGGGCAAACAAGGAGAAAGAGGAATTCGAACTACATGGACCTCCCTTGCTTAGCCATGGGGATCCCTCAGACCGTAACGCACGGCTTGTGTGAAGGCCCGCGTTGGGTTGGGCTCAGAAGTGATTCGCTCTGGAGGTGGTCAGTTAACGGTCAGGGTTTGGGCGCCACTTGTGCCGCCGCTAGAGCAACCGAGGTTGCCGGAATTGCCGGAGGGCGTCTGGGCTTCGACTTTGAAGGTTCCAGTTGCAGGGATCATGGAGGATGTGACGGTGGCCGTGAGTTGTGAACTGCTGACCACGGTAGTGGCAAGGGTGGCGCCATTGAAAACTATAACGGTGGAGGCGACGAAATGACCGCCCGTCGCGGTGAGCACGAAGCTAGGCGGCAGTTGTGCAAAAGCCATGGTTGTGGGAGAGATCGAACTGAGGCTCGGACTGGGACGGGCGCTCCCGCAGAGGGGATTCAGCGCATTGCAGCCGGGCAGAAGCAAGAGCGCGACCAGCCACAAACTGTGGAGAGCAAACCTATTGAGTCGCATTACAACTCCTCGTGGAACGCAGTCAACAGGTCTCATCCCTGTTAAGAATGTTCTTCAGAATAGTAGCCCCGCCCGTGAGAGTTGACTAGGGCTTTAAAGGGAAGGGAAGTGACTCAAGTTTCGTTTGGTGTATCAGCAACTCTCAACAACTGTAGCGCTCTCATTTTGACTCTCGGGCTTTCCTCTGCTTACTCGCCTTCTTACGCGCCTCCATTGTCATTGACATTAACTTCTCTTAGGTGTTCAATTGGCGCCTCTCTCCCCTCCGAGGCGAATTCCCCCGCCAGTTGAGACGCAGGCCCTGACACAAGACAATCCCACGTCTTCCCCTCAACAGCTCAATCATCATGAGCACGCTTAATGGAGACGACATGATTCGCATGAGGGATCGAAAACAATTTGTTATTCGGTTAGGAATGATCACGGTCCTAATCGGCACACTCTGCACTCTGGTTCCATCTGCTTTGGGTCAAACGAGGCCCGAAGTATTAGCCGCCGGCGCTTCAGCCAACGTTTGGCTGGCAGGAGGCGAAGCCTTCGTCGAAACTCCGCAACCGGAACAGGTCGTCCCGAGCACGCCTCTCCCAGCCACGCCATGGGGCACGCCGGTGCTGGTGTCGCCCAGAAACGGGACCGCGCTCTACCATTACCCGAGAACTACAACCCTGATATGGCAGCCGGTACTCACGGCGACCGCCTATGTAGTGGAAGCAGCATACTTGTCCGGCAGTACCTGGACTGCCTATCCACCAGTACCGTCACTGGCAACAGCAATTCCGACGATACATTCGCGTTTGTTGGCGACCAGAAAGGCCGTTGGCGGGTGACTGCGTTCAATGGAACGGTCTACTCATCCCCCAGCGCGTGGACGTTCTCTACAACACCCCGCCTCAGATGGCGACACCGATTCAGACCAATCCTGCGAACAACGAAATATTCGGCCACTGTCCGCGGGCGCTCACGCTGTCCTGGAAGATGGTCCCTGCGGCGGCGGGTTACAACCTGGAGATAGCGTACTGCGATTCAACCAGGACTACATGCGTGAGTTACCCCATTGTCACGATCACGGATCCACTACAGTCCGATTACACCTTTGAATTTGTTGGCGCTCAGCCAGGCGAATGGCGCGTCACCACGCTTGCGGGGACCGGCTTTCGTATTCGACTGCGAGTGCCTGGCACTGGTTTACGTTCACTCAGTGATTTTCGGTTGTCGCGAAGGGCTGAGCGATAGACACAACTTGGGCAAGAAGGGGATGTTTCCTCAACGGAAACATCCCGTTTCGTCGTCCCGCGAACGGCCGCGTTACGCCCAGGATGGTATCTGCGGCGGGGGGCTACAAACTGGAGATAGCTGCCTGCGATTTCGACGCGGACTGCGTGCACGAGCTATCGTGGTCAGTTAGCGGAGGGGAACGAAATTCCCCAAAAATCCTTCGCCTTATCATCCTGCTCGACAAACTCGATGGCGTACGTGGGGACTCCATGCCGTGCGACCATCTGCGAAATCACACGCGCGGAGACCTGGACACCACGCTTGTTCTTCACTGAGACGATCGAACCGACCTGCAATTCCCGATGCAGCTGGACGGCCGCCCCATGCTTATTGAGGTTGGTAGCCATGGCAGGCATCGTAAAGGAAGACTTGTTTCGGTCTTCACCTGCCAGTCCCACTGAGCTGGTGAGTGCAATCCGAGTGCTCCTCCGCTTGCCCAGTTGAGCGCGATTCCCTCTACGAGTGGCCTCTAGATCGGTCGAGGTGCTCGGATTCGAGCGGTGTCTTGATAGTTTTCGCGTTTCCATTGATCCCGAAACTACATTTGTTCCAATGGAGCTGCAACGTACTTGGGTCACTGCGACGATGTGACTGAAGTGATCATGAGTTCACGAAGCGGAGCCGAGATGGCTGGAACGATTCCGCATCCAGAATTTAACTAAAATGCAGCACGCTTTCTTCGCTTCCTCATTTTGGTTCAACGAGTTACGTTGCGATTTCTTGATATCCACGAATCGAACAAACCGAAAGTAACCACACGTAAGTGGGGCAGTAATGACGCGTCCTGGTAATAGGAACAAACGGTGGATCACGTTAGATTGTGTGCATAAGAAGGGGCTGAAAATGAAGGTTGTTCTGGTTCCCGTTGCGGTGATTGTTCTGGGCGCGCTAAGCGCCTCGCAAACTACGAAACCGGTGAGCACTCACCATCGCCGAGCGGATGATCCGCGTTGTTCCCAGCTCCAGTTTCCATCGACGGGCGCGCTGCCTTCGTACAACGGGCCGGGTTTCAGTACTGTCACGGATTTGGACCCTGATGTACCGTTCATCGTGCCTGCGGGATGCTCTCAGTTTTCCTGTGCAGGGCGGCGAGAGACGTACCAGGTACTGAGCTGTCCCAATCTGAGGGCGAAGAGCCTTTCGCACACAATGGATAGCAACGCATCTGCAGGCTCTACGCCCACGGCAAATTCCGTTCCCGCTTCGAAATGAGTCACCTAGTTCTCGCTCGAATTGGAAATAAATGCCTTCTCGTTGACGTCCGTGTAGAGTTCGCCGTCGACAATAGATGAGGAGTCGGTTGGGCGTTGTTTTCGAGGATGCGCCACTTGGAAGGCTCTAAGGAGCAGTCTGAGCCTTGTTGTCGCTCGCGTCTTGTTCGGAAATCTCCGGGGAAATACTGTTCCGCTTCATCGACACCAAATCATCGTCAACGCTCTTCTTCCAGTGATAAATCTCGTCCGCGAAAGGCGGAAGGGTATCGTGGCGGCCGACGAGAGATCGGCCTAAAGACTGGCCCATGCGAGTTTGGCGGATTCGCTTAGCCAAATTTCCACGTAGAGTCGTTGTCGCCACCATCCACGCGGTTGATAGCTTGGATCCGGCACACCCTCTACGGAGACGTAAAATGAAGGGTCAGCCTTGGGCAGAGTCTTTCGCCAAATCACTCCCACCCGGCGACTCTGGTAGTTCGAAGTCAACAGCGCAATATTTTTCCACCCATGTTCCTGGATGCAGGTGCTAAGCGCCTGTGCTTCCTGCTGGGCGGAAGTTATGTCCGGCTCCGTATTGCAGAAATCCACTCTCCCGGCCAAGTCCGTCCCATATTTCTTTTCGAGATACGGGCGCGCAATGGGAGGAATTTCCTGGTCCCAATACGATTCCCTCGGCACGCTGATTGCGACTCGGTTGGCGGAACCCCGCTGCAACAGTGCCATCGCGGCGGCTGTTCGAGCGTTCTCACTGGCTATCGATCCCTGCAGGACCACGGCCGCATCCACGTGTTCAGGCGCGGAATCCCGCGCAAGAAGGAGATAACCACCCCAATGAAGGAAGCCCACAATCAGCAGGGCGAAAGGGCCAACCAGCCACAGCTTCCAGTACGACTTTTCGCTCGGTTCGTCCTGCTTGTCGATGTTGATCAATGTGTATCCCAATGTGCACCTCCGGCCAGAGGTCTCGGGGGCCGACAAGCACCGAAAACCCAGCGAATTAGGAGCAGCGTGCTCCGTGGTCACGGCAAGTCACGAGACCAGTGAACTTTTCCGTTCACAATTCCTACGGGGCTCGGTGATTGGCCCGACAAATTGTGAGGATTAGATGCCGAACGCAAGTAAAGATGTAACCCTCAGAAGTGCATGTTCTCGGCAGGAAAGAGCGCAGGGGAGTAATAAACCGTGACAGGTGTTAGGTTCAATCGAGTTGACGGCCGTGAGGGCTATCTGTGGCCGTCCGGGTGGCAGCACATATCAATGACAACGGTACATCCAAGAATCAGGATGTCATCCTGGCCGGGAGCAATCTGCACGCCATAATGTCGTTGGATACTTCGGATGGACTACAGTTTGCGCTCTGCGCCGACGATCGCGACGGAGATTACGCATTTCTCCGAGGACCGGTTGTGCCAGGCGTGACGAGTTCCGTTCTGAATCACGCAGTCACCCGCCTTGAGACGAACCTCAGCTCCGTCGTCCAATTCGAGATAGACTTCGCCAGAGACAATCACGTCGAAGTCCACCGTGTCGGTCGTGTGCATGCCCGGATGAGCGGGTTCCAGGACTTCCATCATCCCCGGCAACTTCTGCTGAATTTCTTCGAGAGCCGATGCGATGTCGATCTGATCCACGCGAGCGGTCGTATCGGGCGGTATGGTGAAGAACGCAAAGCGGAAGCCGTTCTTGGGAGGAAAATAGCTCGGCTGCGCGGGTGGAGTTCCGTCCGAGGGCAGTTCGGGGACAGAGTCGCTTCCCCAAATGCGATGAAACTCGTAACCTGGGAGCAAAGCAAGGGTCACGGGCTTTACCGCCGTGTTGCGCACAGTGACGGACTTGCCCGATTTGTCCTGCCCAGTCACAACGCAGTAAACGTCCATAAGAACTCCTGCACCCGCATGCCAATCCAGGAGATCGGTTATACGCGCCAGTAGTCGGGGCGCCAGTTCTGGATTGATTGCTTGATGTCCTTGCGCTTCAGCTTTTCGCTGAGGGCGCGCTCGACCAGCTTGGGGACTTCGGCGTCCGACGCGAAACGCAGGCCGATGAGTTGGCCTTCCGAAAGTTCGGGGATGCGCGAGCGCAGAGGTTCACGGAGCAGCTGCGTCAGGCGCAGGCGCTCTTCGAGACGAATGATGCGGTCCTGCACCTTGAGCGAATAGAGGCGGACTTTTAAGACCAGGGTGATCATCGCGACGGCCAGCACGATCAGCAGGAACGAGTGGAAGTTGTCGCGCAGGTCGCTCTCGCGCAGGTGATAGAAAAAGTGGACCAGCGACAGGATCAGCCCGAGAATGAAGACCGGGCCTAGGAAGAAATGAAATGCCGGATCGAAGCGCGTGTGGTTGGCGTAGTTCTGCGGAGTTTGCTGGGACACGGGAGCCTCCTGGCGTGAGGAAGGCGCAAGTGTAGCAGAAGGGGCAGAAAGATTTTGTAAGCGACGGCCCGTGCCCGGATTCAAGCCAGGGCTGGCCACTCAAGCGACGTTGTTTCAGCGTTCCACGAATTTCCACCACTTAAATCCAAGACGCTTCTCGCGGCGATTCTGAATTGTAGTGACAACCCCCAAGCCGCCGGCGCGGAGAAATATGACCGGTATGTACTCGCCCGCGGTGGTTCGATGTTCCGTATGCCATCCCCAAACCTCAGTCTGAAATGGCTGTGATTCAGTGACCTGCGGGGGTGTTTTTCCCTTGCCGACGTGGATAGTGGCCACATGTGCCTGCAAAGAGTCGCCTTTCCCTGAGGACCAAGTGGCTGCCAATTCGCCATGGCCGCGAGCGATCAGGTACGGGAAGAAAGAGAGTTCATCTCTCTCCACGATGTGCCAGCTTGTCCAGGTCTCACCGTGGTCAGGCGAACGCGCCAGCCACAGGCCCTTGGCACTGCCCCAAAGAGAGTAGAGGGCACCGTCTGCATCCCAGGCTAGCGGTTCCACCCAGCGTGGAGTGCCTTTGTCAAAGTCAGGACTCCAGTCGCGCTCGCCGGCTGCAGGATGCGTCTGCCACGTCTTGCCTCCATCGCGGCTGACTGCGATCAGGTCGACGCCCGCGTTGAATTTTTTGCCCGATGCGGACCATGGAGTGATGCGAACTGCGATTTCACCATGCGGCCCGATCGCCCAATGACTTGAGCCGCCCTGCTCATTTATCCTGGGGCGCAGATTCCAACTCGCACCACTATCCTGAATGACCGCATAACGGACACCGCTTCGGTCATTCCAAATCACATGGGCAGTTCCATCGGGCGCCACCCCAATCCAGGGCCGATCATCGAAACGATTTTCGGAGAGAACCTTCCACGACCACTTCGCACCTGAGTTCTTGCTGGCGCCGACCGCGATGCGAACGCCTTCCAGCTTCTTGACATCGAAGGTCATGGCGACGAAGTAAAGAGTGTGGCGACTCCGACATCGATCTGGTGGCCGGTCCCGACGACAATCGCGCCATCCGTCTTGCTCCCGACGTTCACGCTCTCCCACGTGGTGCCGTGGTCGCGGCTCCGCCACAGTCCAGGGCTCTTTTCCGAATCGTTGTCATATCCACTCACGAAGAGGGTGCCGTCACTGAGTTCGACAACCATCGTTTCAACCGCGAGCCTCTCAAGGTGCTCCACACCCTCAGTCGCGACCAGCGTCTTCGATGTGGCAGGCTTGTCGGTTGCTGACTTATCTGCGACGCCGTGGTTTTGTGATCCATCTGCGTCGTGGCCGAACGCGGCAACGAGGCAGGCGCCTATAACAATCAGCGGGAGAATAGAAACCATCGCCTTGAATTGCGGCGTGGCGTGGCTGCTGTTCGGTTTCAATGATGTGTTGGGGATGATCATTCGCAAGACCTTCCCATCAACCGCTTCGGACACCCAGAGGCGCTTCACGTTTTCAAGACAGAATCATTCATCCATCGTTTAGTTCGATGGTGCGGGGGTTGTTCCCATCAGATATTGATCGAACCATGCGATGGTGCGACGGATCGAGTCAATTTGGTTCTCGCGTTTCACGAAGCCATGACCTTCATCCGGGTAATAGTGCACATCCACGACGCGGCCTTCTTTCTTGAGGATATCGACGACCTGTTGCGCCTCCTCCTTCGGCACGCGGGGATCATTGTCGCCCTGCAGCACGAGTAAAGGCGCCTTCTCGCTGCGAATGTAAGTGATGGGCGAGTCCTCCTCATAGACTTTGCGGTTCTCTTCAGGATTGCCCAAAAGCGCCTTCAGATACTCGTTCAACGAGGGGTCAGAGCTCTTCAGCATCGAAGACCAGTTGATGATCCCATACTCGTCTACTGCCGCCGCCCAGATATCGGGCATCCTGCCTATGGCCATCAGCGTCATGAAGCCGCCGTACGAGCCGCCGTAGATGCCAACTTTTTTGGGATCGACGAAACCCGTGGCTTTGAGGAAGTCTACCCCGGCAATCTCGTCTTTGAGGTCGCCGCCGCCTAAGTCCTGAAAGTTAGCTTTTTGGAAATCCAGACCATAACCCGTGGAGCCGCGCGGGTTCGGAGCGATGCAGACGTACCCGCGCGAAACCAGAGCCGCCACATCGGTGTTCCAGTAGTCGACCATCTGGCCGGTGGGTCCACCGTGCGGGAGTACGATCGCCGGACTGCTTCCGTCGCGTTTCAGATTGAACGGCACCCAGAGCAAGGCCGTGATGATTTTTCCGTCAAAACTTTTGTAGTGGACAATCTGAGAAGGTGGAAGCGGGGTCGCACGCAGGCTGGCAATCGCGGTAAAAGTCAGCTGGTCGGCATGGCGGGTGCGGAGATTGTAGATCCAAATGTCGGCGGGCTGATTGGAGGCCTCGTGGGAAACGATCACACGGTCGCTTTGCGGCGCGAACTCGTTGGGATTGCCCGAGAACGCGTTCAGGCCATGCGGCAGATCTATTTTTTCCGCATGGTTGCTGGCTCGATCGACGAGATAGGCGTCGATCACTCCGTCTTCATTGACGATGTAGCTGAAACGCTTGCCGTCGGGCGAAAAGTTCCCGGCGTAGGTTTCCCACTTCAGGTCGGTGACCCATGTGATCTTTTTGGTGGCGACGTCGAGCAGGGCGACGTTCATGTAACCGCCCTTGGCATCGGAACTCAGCAACAACGTCTTGTCGTCGGGCGATAACGATGAGCCGAGATATCGAATCGTGCCCTTGTGGGCGGCGAGATTCTCCATTTTTCCGGTCGCCACATCAATGCGGTAGACGTCGGCGTCGGTGAAGGGAGGATCCACGCGGCCGGCATAGATGGTCTTATCGTCGCTGCTCCACGCCACCACGTTCCAGGCGTAACCGGGTTGCTGTTCATGGGTTAGAAGCCGGACTTTGCGTGTGCTCCAGTCAAGCAGGGCAATGTCATACTGGGAACCTTCCTTCGGCTTATAGCCGAGAGCGATGGTCTTGCCATCGTGGGACCAGCGCGGACTCTCCTCGCGAATCGCAGGCGTGTTCGTCAGATTGACGATCTGGCCACCGTCGCTCGGGACAGCGTAGAGATCCCAGAGTTCATCTCCCGCGTGGTCCTGCTGGTAGACGATCCATTTGCCGTCAGGTGACCAGGCAGCGCCGTACTGCCGCTCGTCGGACTGGGTAAGTTGAATCGGCCAACCGCCGGAGGCGTTCACCTTCCACAGATTGAAGCGGCCGGCAATGTCGCTGGTGAATACGATTTGCTTCCCGTCGGGCGACCAGGCGGCGCCAAATACACTTTTTGTGTAATAAAGGTCGTCGATGGGCGCGGGACGGGCGGCTGAGTTTGACGATGAGATTACCGTCTTAGGGTCAGTGATTGGACGATCGTCAGGCCCCGTGGACGCCGCCGGGGCGATGGAGAGGCTGCAGCAAATAACAACTGGAAGCGCTAACAATCGGCGAATACGCATACCACCTCTTTTCAACAAAGCCCTAACTCCTGACGTCGTGGGATTGCTGGCCGATGGTACACGATTAAAAATGGGGTTGGGCTTATTGGAGCCATTGATATACCACGGATTTTGCGATCTGGAAAGACCGTCGGGGTGGCGGAGCCGCAGTCCTCTTGAAACGACTGCTGAGCATGATTGCCACGACGGCAACAGAAAGCAGCCTGACTCCGTGCACTCTTATGAGTCTGGGTTTCCTGCAAATGGGCCGGCTTCTGTAACGGGGCCGCTTGGCTTCGCCTTCGCGGGACAGCCAAAGGCGGCTGTCTCCACATGAGTTGGGTGATCTAGGTGAAAGTCAGAAACCCCACCCTGTCCCGCAAGAAACCGCTGGACAAGAGTGGGGCACCGGTTCGATTGGGCTGTTAAGTTAGTTGTGTTCGTCCGCTTATAATTCCGCTGTGCCTGCGAATTCCACCGGTTCGGCCCACCGCGTCCTCGGCCTTGACGTCGGAGCGCGCCGCATTGGGATCGCGGTCTCTGACCCTCTCGGTATCACGGCCCAGGGTCTTGAAACACTTCACCGCAAGAACAAGAAATACGACTTTTCGTTTCTCCACCGGGTAATTCGCGACTACGGAGTCGCGGAGATCGTGGTTGGTCTGCCACTGCGGATGTCAGGGGCGGAGGGCATCCAAGCCGAGAAGATTCAAGCGTTTGCCGAGGGTCTCCGCAATCGCTTCAAGTTGCCGGTGCATCTCTGGGACGAACGCCTTACGTCCGCTGAAGCCAACCGGCTGTTGCGCGAGACCGACCTTTCGATTGAGAAACGAGGCCAGGCGGTCGACCGGATGGCTGCCATCCTGATCTTGCAAGGATGGATGGAAAGCCGCGGAAAATAGAGCTCTACGTAAAACGCCAGATCCCGCACCCTTTGTCATTCCGAAGCGAAGCGAGGAATCTGCTTTTGCCGGCAGCATACCTGCCGCAAGCAACAGCAGATTCCTCAACGGCTATCGCCGTTTCGGAATGACAAATTGTATCGGCGAGGGATCGCGCCTCGGTAGTGGGTCAGTGTTTTGACAACCTGCGCCTCCTTTGCCTTCCCTGCCTTCTCTTGCCTTCCCTGCCTCCTCCCTTGCCTTCCCTAAGGGCCAGGAGTAGCATATTAGAAGTAGTTATAGTGCTCTTCCCCACGAACCCTCCGCCTACTGGGTGCCTGCTTATGAGTCTTGCTGATTCGAATTTCCATATAGGTGATAAAGTCGTCTACCCCAATCATGGCGTCGGTGTCATCGAACAAATCAGCAGCCGGTCCGTGGGTGCGACGGTCGAGAGGTTCTACCTCCTGAACATTAAGGCGAGCAGCCTCAGGGTGATGGTGCCCTGCCAGAACGCCGGCAGTGTCGGGCTGCGGCGGGTGGTGAAGAATGGGGAAATCCAGAAGGTGCTGGACCTGCTTTCGATCAACGGAAACGGCACCAACGGTGACTGGAAAGACCGGTTCAAAGAAAACTCCGAGCGCATGCGCACCGGGTCGCTGCTGGAAGTGGCCGGAGTGCTGAAGAACCTGATCGCCCTTCACCAGGCTAAGCCGCTCTCCTTCCGCGAGAAGAAGATGCTGGAGCGCGCCCGCTACCTGCTGGTCAGCGAATTGGCCATGGCCCGCAACTGCGAAGAGTCTAAAGTCGAAGAGCTCCTGACAGCCACGCTCGCCAAGTGCAACTTGCGCTTTCCCGAAGCCTCAGAATTTCAAGCCTAATCAACAACTGATCCAGAGGGCGCCCTTGTTGTCGCGTTTTGTGCGATAGTGCGTGTCCTGAGGTTGTCGAAGGGGGCGGGCTGTCGGATTGCGCGCTTCGCGCACAACCCCGGACGAGGCGTCCGGGGCTACACGTGTTTCGGAAATCCTGACGTCAAAGCTGGTATATGACCTCGTATAATCTCGCACGATGGGGAGCTACGAGTTACCTTTCGGCATTGATCGATCCCTGCTGCGACTCGACAGCGCGGACCCCTATCTCTGCCTCCACTTCGTCATCATCTGGGTGCGCGATCTGGATCGCAGCCTGCGCTTCTATGTTGATAAGCTGGGCTTCCGGGTGGTAGTGGATCACCGGTTCGATAACGGCCAGCGCTGGATCGAAGTCGCTCCGGCCGACGGCAATGCCCACATTGGGTTTGCGCTCCTTCAGCCCGGTGACGACGCCGAGAAACTCATTGGCCCTGAGTCGCGCATATGGTTCATCACGGAAGACGTCAACCGCAAATACGAGGAATGGAAGGCACGCGGCGTCCAATTCCGCTACCCACCCGAGGTTCCCGTGTGGGGCGGAATTCACACTCGCTTTGAAGATCCTGACGGAAACTCCTTCGGCATCGCGGGATTCGACGAACTTACGCGTGGCGTGGAAGCCCAGCGCCGGGCGCTCGTTAAGAAATATGAGGCCGAACGCCGCGCCGCGCAGGAAATCGAAATCGCCAAGCAAGTGCAGGCGCGTCTGTTTCCGCAAGTTCGTCCGCAGGCGAAGACGCTCGAATACGCGGGACTGTGCTTGCAGGCGCGGCAAGTCGGTGGGGATTACTTCGACTTCCTGGATCTCGGGCAGCAGCGCCTGGGGTTGGTGATCGGGGACGTGTCGGGCAAGGGGATCGCTGCGGCGCTGCTCATGGCCAACTTACAGGCCAACTTGCGCAGCCAGTGCGCTCTGGCGCTGACGCATCCTGAACTGTTCCTGCGGTCGGTCAACAAGCTTTTCTTTGAGAACACGGTAGACAGCGCCTACGCATCGCTCTTCTTCGCCGAATACGACGATGAGTCGCGGCGCCTGCGCTACGCGAACTGTGGACACCTCTCTGGCATCATCATGCGCGGTGACAATGCCTGTTGCCGACTTCCATCGACCGGAACCCTGCTGGGACTCTTTCAGGATTGGGAGTGCAAATTTTCCGAATTCGAACTGGCTCCCGGCGACCTGCTGACCCTCTACACTGACGGCGTGACTGAGGCGCTAACCGACCGCGGCGAGGAATTCGGAGAAGAGAACCTGATTCAACGACTGCGGCACTACCGCGAACATCCGTGCCAGGCGGCGGTGGAAGCCATCACGAACGAGGTGCGCGCACTCAGTCCCGGCGACCAGCGTGACGACATCACGCTGATCATGGCCAGATGCAAAGCTGGGGTTCGATAAATTGTCGGGGATGAGAGTAGACTTGAAAGTCTTTTTCGTGGTAGTTCCCAGATGTTCGTTCGATTCACTCTCGTCGGCATTCTGGTTCTAATGGCTTTTCTCTGGTGGGCTGCCCTCGCACAACAATCATCCCAAAGAGGTGCATCGCATATCGGATCGCGACAAAGCCGGCCTTCGTGGTCCGGTGAGAACAGTATCGGTAGGCTCGACAAAGTCTGAATACGATCCAGGCGGAAGGTTGATCACCACCCGCTGGTTGTCGAATCCAGATTCAAAAGCATCAGAAATGATTGAGGCCTGGACGTACGACAGCTCTGGCCGCTTGCTTACGGATACGGTGCGGACTGCCAGCGGCGCTCTAACAGAAAAGGTCTATTCCTACGATGACAAGGGAAGGCTCCTCAGAATCGTGGAGGGAAGCGGCGACTACACATCATTCCGGTATGACGAAGAAGGCGGCAAAACCAAGATCCGCGAGCTTACGCCCAAAGCCGATGATCAAGCGGGAGCGAAGGCCACGGGCGTCGATTTGATCTTCGCGGATGCCGAAGGAACGCTTGGATATGGTCTTGATGGAATCAGAAACGCCAGCAGGGTGAGGACGATCTGGAATGAGCGCGATCAGCCAACCGAGACGCACACTTTTGATGCCGATGGTCACCTCTTAAGTCGAATCGCCCGCACCTATGACGAGAAGCGCAGAATTATCGGCCTGCAAGTGACCAATGAGGATCCTGGCTCCCTGTTTCCTGCGAAACAGATTGCCGAAATGGCGGCACAATCCGGGGTTCCGCTCGATGAAATAAAGGCTCAGATGGAGAAGGCCATGAGCGCGATGATAGGAGAATCGGCCCGATACTTTACCTATGACGCACAAGGTCGCCGCACGAAAATCGTTCTGCGCAATACACCTCTGGGCGAGGTCAGCCGAACCTGTTCCTACAATGATCAGGGCGATGTTGTCGAGGAGCGGACGACTTTCACTAGAGACTCAAGATTCCCTGTAGGAGTTCCTTTCCATTCAGACGAGAGTGGGAATCTCGTACCTGAAAAACCCCCTTCCGAATGGCCGCCCCAGCCGCAGTTACCCGAGTCGATAGTTCGTTACCAGTATCAGTACGACAACTTTGGCAACTGGACCGAGCAAACGGTGACCCGTTCGGAAGGATGGGAATACACGAGGCGTCGCGAACTCACGTATTACTGAGGTGAAGCCGACTTTTACCCGGACTTCCTACGCACCACACGAGCGCGCCCGGTCCAGCAGCAAGTGCCGTTCGCGAGCATTTCGCGTCATGGACGCGGCCCGCTCAAATTCTCCCTTGGCTTCCTCCATACGACCGAGCTTTTTCAACAGATCGGCCCGCACACTCGGCAGTAGATGGTAGTTCTTCAAGGCAGGATCATTTGTCAGGGCATCGACCAACTCGAGTCCTGCCGCTGGACCAGAGGCCATGCTGACGGCCACCGCGCGGTTCAACTCTACGACTGGCGATGGGTCGATCTGCCCCAGTTCGTCATATAACGCCGCGATCCGTGCCCAGTCGGTATCTCCCGCTGTGACTGCTCGCGCATGACAGGCGGCAATCGCAGCCTGAATCGCATAGGGTCCGCGGGCTTCGCCCAGCCCTTCGGAGCGATCGAGCGCCGCCAGCCCTCGCCCGATGAGGAGGCGATCCCACCGCGCGCGATCCTGATCGAGCAGCAACACCGGCTCGCCCTGGCCGTTGACTCGGGCCTTCGAGCGTGACTCCTGAATCTCCATCAGCGCCACCAGTCCGTGTACCTCGGGTTCGTTCGGGACCAGTTCGGCAACGATGCGTCCCATCCTGAGCGCTTCTTCGCAAAGTGCCGGGCGCATCCAGTCGTCTCCGGATGTCGCCGAGTAACCTTCATTGAAGATGAGATAGATGACTTGCAGAACAGACGACAGCCGGCCCGAAAACTCCGCGCCGCGCGGAACTTCGAAGGGAACCTGCGCTTCGGTGAGCGTTCTTTTGGCGCGAACGATTCGTTGTGCGATTGTCGGCTCAGAACTCAGGTAGGCGCGGGCAATCTCGTCGGTGGTGAGTCCGCCCAGGAGGCGCAACGTAAGCGCCACTCTGGCTTCCGTGGAAAGCACTGGGTGGCAGGCAATGAATACCAGCCGCAGCATATCGTCACCGATGTTGTCGTCCATGGCAGCGGCGAGATCGGGAACCTGCATCTCGCGTTCGGCCATCTCGCGGCCGAGGTCTTCGTGTTTGCGGTCAATCAGCGTGCCGCGACGAAGGAAGTCGATGGCTCGATGCTTCGCCGTGCCCATCAGCCAGGCTCCGGGATTTTCGGGTATCCCGGACTCGGGCCATTTTTCAAGAGCCACGACCAGCGCGTCTTGCGCGAGTTCTTCGGCTACGCCCACATCGCGGACGATGCGAGTCAGCCCGGCAATCACCCGGGCCGACTCGATCTTCCAGACGGCTTCGATGGCGCGATGTGTCTCGGTAGCACCCACCGCTACCGATCACAACATTTTCTAGGCTTTCAGCGCAACTCCGTGCTCAGTGCAGGGAGCCGAGTTCTCGGCGGAGTCCATTTCGTAAATCTGGCGCAGTTCGCATTCGCCCTCGCCGGCAACCTTGAGGAAGTCCTTGGCGAGCTGGATCGCTTCTTCCTTGGAGTTCGCCTTCAGGATGGCGAATCCGCCGACGACCTCTTTCGATTCGGTGAACGGACCATCGGTAACGCTGATGTTGGTGCCGGACCTACGCACGCGAGCGCCCAGTTTGCTCGGCAGGCAGCCTTCGGTGGCGAGCAGCCAGCCCTCTTTGAAGCCCTGTTGGACCAGTTTGCCCATGGTTGCCATTTCCTGCTCGCTGGGAGGAGTGCTGCGCTCAACGTTCTTGTAGATGCTCAGGAATTTCATAGTCTTTCTCCTTAATATGGATTGAAGTTGTGAGCCGGGCCTCGATGGCTTCTGCCTTGGATTTCCCGCGCTCTATGAGTACGTCGAACCAGGGTTTGCGAAATCGACAGCGCTTTTAAATATTTTGTCATTCCGAAGCGGCGAAGCCGCGGGGAATCTGCGGTCGCCGGCAGCATCGGTGGTGCTGACGGACAGCAGATTCCTCCTTGTCGCTGCGCGACTCGTCGGAATGACAAGAATCTTGAAACCGCATTACTTCTTTCCTGCAATCTTTTCGGTAATCCGGCGCTCTTGCTCCTGGAGTTCCGGGGTGAAGTTCTCTCCGAAGTCGCACGCTTCAAACACCGGGCGAATCTCCACCTCGGAATCTTCACAATGGGGATTCGGGCAACGCTTCAGCCATTCGACGGCTTCTTCCATCGACCGTACCTGCCACATCCAGTAGCCCGCAATCAGCTCCTTTGTTTCTGTAAATGGTCCATCGATTACCGAGCGTTTGTCTGCAGAAAACCGTACCCGCTTGCCTTTGGACGACGGCTTCAAACCGTCTCCGGCCAGCATAATCCCGGCTTTTACTAGCTCCTCGTTGTACTTGCCCATGGCGGTCAGCAATTCTTTGCTTGGAAGAGCGCCGGCTTCCGAATCTTTGGTGGCTTTTACGATGACCATAACTCGCATTTTGGCTTCTCCTATTTGTCAGGTTTGAGCGGGCCGTGGTTCGGAATCCTCGCTCTATGAGTTCGTCGAACGACGGGTGGCGCAGTCGACAAGTTTGTCATGATTTCCTGCAGTCATTTCGCCTTCTATGCCTCTGGCTGGAATGGACTTCGTGGTGCAAGTTGAGATATTGGATGCTTCGCCGGCTTTGACCGGGACGGGCAAGCTCACCTGCCCGAACAGCGGGTGGGCCATGAAAATCAGGCTTAGTAGGTCGTGGTAGTGGTTCATGCCATGTCCTCCTAAGCATACGTCGAACCGAGCCGTCCGAAATCGACAGCTTTCTGATCAAAATGAAAGAACAGAGCGCGGATGCCGCAAGCGTGACGCGGGGGTTATAATGTCCGAAGCCTTGTCATAGACCCGGCCAATCAGTAATCCGGCTTCAAATTCAAGATGACAGACGCGATCAAACGCAAACTGCAGGAAGAGATCAACGCGCTTGAACACGAGTTGATCCACGAACTTCCTAAAGAAATCAAGAAGGCCGCTGCCCTCGGCGATCTCAGTGAAAACGCCGAGTACCACATGGCCAAGCAGCGGCAGGAGTTCGTGAAAGCGCGCGTCCGGCAGCTGGGTAAGCGGCTCGCCGATCTGTCCATGGTCAACATGAACAATATTCCCCGGGACAAGGTTGGCCTCGGGTCGACAGTCAAGGTTTACGACAATGCCAAAGGGGAAGAAGTCGAGTACAAGCTGGTCACCAGCGAAGAATCTGATGTTGCGGCGGGGAAGATTTCGACCACCAGCCCCATCGGCCGCGCGCTGTTGAATAAGAAAGTCGGGGACGAGGCCGTTGTGGTGAGCCCCAACGGGAAGCGCGAGTTGGAAATCCTGAGCCTGAGCACTATCCACGACGAAATCGACGGCCCCAAAGAAGCGCAGGCGTAATCCGCACCAAACCCATGAACCACAAAGGACACGTAGGTCCACGAAGGGAAAGGCCAGATCAGTTTCGTGCGTGTTCGTTAGCCCGCCTTGAGCGTAGTCGAAGGGTTTCTTTTGGGGTTAAAGTGGGACTGTTCCAATGACCGCTTCCTGGACCTCCGCGTTCGGACGCGCCTGCGGAGTGTTACTCGATACCATCGTCCGCTGGCTTGCGCTTTCGCGCATCAACCCTAATGTTCTTACGTTCATGGGATTGCTGGTCAATACCTGGGCGGCTGTCCTTTTCGGCTCGGCCAACGCCTCGAACCAGAGGCGCATGTTCATCTACGCCGGGCTGGTCATCATCTTCTCCGGCTTCTTCGATCTGGTCGACGGACAAGTTGCGCGCGCGACAAATCGTGTTACGCGCTTCGGAGCGTTCTTCGATTCGGTCGTCGACCGCTACTCCGACGCGTCGCAGTTTCTGGGATTATTAGTCTTCTACGCCCGCGGCGGACGCTACACCTATGTCGTCCTCAGCGCCTTTGTCATGATCAGCGCCATCATGGTGAGCTACACTCGCGCTCGAGCCGAGAGCCTGATTGGCTCATGCCGCGTGGGATTCATGGAGCGGCCCGAACGCCTGGTGCTGGTCATTCTGGGGGCGCTCTTCAACCGCATGGCTCCCGTGCTGTGGATTATCGCGGTGCTGAGCACAATCACCGTGATTCATCGCATGCGCTATACGTGGACGCGGACGCAAGACCCGCCAGTAGCGTTAACTCCAGGCCAAGCCGCGTAACTGGCTCGTGTCACCCCTGAGCGACCTGCTATCCTATCCCGTCGCATCACCAATTCTGGGGACAACGTTTGCCGACTGATCCTGTACTGGTCGTTCATGGTGGGGCGTGGGCTATGCCGGATGACATGGTCGACGCGCACATTCGCGGCGTGTCGAACGCACTGGCGGCGGGATGGCGGGTGCTCGAACGCGGCGGGTCGGCGCTCGACGCCGTCGAGGAGGCCGTCGTCATTATGGAAGACGACGAGACCTTCGACGCCGGGCGCGGCAGCTTTCTCAATCGCGACGGGCGCGTGCAACTGGACGCGCTCATTATGGATGGGGCGACGCTTCGCGCCGGGGGCGTGGGATGCGTCGAGCATTTGCGCAATCCGGTGCGCGCCGCTCGCAAAATCCTGAGCGAAAGCCCGCACGTTTATTTCGTCGGGGAAGGCGCGGAGAAGTTCGCGGCTGAGCACGGCATTCCGCTCTGCAGAAACGAAGAGCTCATCATTCCGCGTGAAGTCGAGCGGTTGCGAGAGTATCAGGCCTCACTCGCCGCGTCGAAGCAGGATGGAAACGACTTGTTCGCGCCGAGCAACGACATGACCATCTCACACGACACGGTCGGTGCGGTCGCGCTCGACCGGAACGGCGACATCGCGGCCGCGACGTCTACTGGAGGCACGCTGAATAAGGCTCCAGGACGGCTGGGCGACTCGTCGCTGATCGGCTGCGGATGCTACGCCGACAACCAGAGTGCCGCTGCTTCTACCACTGGATGGGGCGAGCCGATCATGAAGCTGGTTCTTGCCAAGTGGACGGCTGACCGCATCACCGCAGGAAATCTACCCGAGTGGTCCGCGCAGGAGGCGATGAACTATTTGAAGCAGCGCGTTAATGGGCATGGGGGGATTATCGTGCTCAACCGCGATGGGCACATCGGCATCTCGCACAACACGCCACGAATGGCTTGGGCTTACAAGACGGTGAAGAAGCAGGAAAGTGGGATCGAACGGGCGACTACATCATAGAAGCACTGATCCGGCTTGGCGCCGGTTCGCTTTTCCCTCGCGCCGGCTCGCTGCGCTTCGCCGGGAGCCGAGGCGGCTGTCTCTACGTGAGGTGTGACTATAGCCAGCCTTTGGTTCTCGCGATTCTTGCCGCTTCTACTCGGTTGCTAGCGCCCAGCTTGCTGATGGCTTCCGAAAGATAGTTCCGCACGGTGCCGTCGGATAGTCCCAGTTCGCCGGCGATGTCGCAGCTGGCCATGCCCTCGCCAGCCAGTCGCAGGACCTGGCGCTCGCGGTCCGTCAGCGGATCCATTTCGCCCCAGGCTTCCGTTGCCAGTTCGGGATGAATCACGCGGAGACCCTGATGTACGCGACGCACGGCATCGGCCAACTCTTCGGCGCGCATGTCTTTGAGCAGATATCCGGAGGCGCCCGACTCGAGCGCTCGGCGCAAATATCCCGTGCGCGCGAACGTGGTCACGATGACGACGCGCGTTCCCGTTCGCTGGCGCTTTAGCTCGGCGGCAACATCGAGACCGCTCATGTGTGGCATTTCGATGTCGGTGATGAAGACGTCGGGCTTGTGCGCCAGGACGGCTGCGAGTGCTTCTTTGCCGTTGCGCGCTTGCGCCACTACCGAAATGTCACCTTCGATTTCGAGCAAGGCCGCGAGCGCGCCCAGAACCATGCCCTGATCCTCGGCCAGCACCACGCGAATTGTCTTGCGGCCAGTCTCTTTAACGGGAGGATTCAAATTCGTGCGCCTTCTCCTGGTCTGCGATCGCTTCCTTGTCGGCGACATCTTTTATCGCCACTTCTTTGAGAGGCAGGGTGATCGTCAGAGTCGTCCCTGATTTGTTGCGACGATCAAGCGTGCCGCCGAGCATCTCGACGCGCTCGCGCATCCCGCGGAGCCCATTGCCTTCCATGGTGGCAAAACCCTGTCCGTCGTCGGCAATCTCCAGGCGGCACATATCGTTCTCCTGCTCGATCCGCAGCCGGCAGTTACGGGCGTTCGCATGTCGCACGACATTGGTCACGCCCTCGCGCACCGCCAGCGACAGGACGCTCTCCTGCATGGGAGGCAATTCGATACTTGTGGCAGCATCACACTGCACCGCCACGCCAGCGGTCTCGAGCGTCGATTTCGCCTGCGCCAACTCGGCAACCAGTCCCTTGGAGCGGTATCCGCGAATCGCATCGCGGACGTCCGATAGCGCCTGCCGCGAAATCTCCTCTACTTCGCGGATCTCTTTTCCGGCGCGCTCGGGATCGCGATCGATCAGCTTGCCGGCCAGTTCCGACTTCAGAGTAATCACTGACAGCGTATGCCCGAGCACATCGTGCAGATCGCGCGCGATGCGCTCGCGCTCGGCGACTTTGGCCAGGTGTTCGATCTCTTCGTTCGCCTTGCGCAGCCGGTGGTTCATGCGGTTGCGCTCCGCGAAGAAAGTATTCCCGGCGCCGATGATCACAGGGAAGAGGGAAGAAAAGAAGAGAGTCCAGGGATCGATGTGCAGCAACAATCCTTCGACCGCGGCGATGGCTCCAATCGCGCCCAGGCCGATGACTGCTGCCTTTTGCGTTTCGACGCAAAAGGGAAGCATCGCCGCCGCGAAAATGAAGAATGTACAAGCACCGTGGTCGATCGGTTGAAATAGAAGTCCGAGCAACATCATCCCGGCGATGTGTAGCAGAGCCCGCGGGTGCTCCAAGAAAAACAGTCCGAAGTAGAGAATGAGAAATACAGCCGCGCCAAGGCCATGAAGCAGCCACAACCGAAGGCCGACGTGATCGGCAATCGGTTGGATGAAGAAGAAGCCCAGATAGACGACCCAGAGCAGAGGACTCCAGCCGTGGTCCTTGTCTTTGAAGACGATGTGCCACGGCTTCAGCTTGAAGGGACTGCCGGTTGCGCACGCTGCGTTGTAGTCAAGACCGCCCATACATTTCTTCTATTGTCACCCCGCCGGTCAATTCCGGCCACTGCGCAGCTTGAGATTTGCTGCATACCATACCAACGCAGCCGCTGGAATCAGCGCCCATAGCCACTTCTCTCCCGCGAACAGAGCCAGCGCGCCAAACAGGATAAGGGCGATGGTCGCAGTCATCGATTTTTTCGCGTTTGCACTCATACATGAATCCTGAAGCTCAAAAATCCGAAAGCTTGCCTATCCGTACATTTTTTCCTGATCACGCTGGAAGCCGATGCGGGCGACGCCCAGGCAGATCATGGTGAATGCGGCAAGGGCCTCCCAATGCGCAACCGCGGACTCTCGCGATCCGGCGCCCACGACTCCCAGCGCCAGTTGGGACAGGTGATACGGCGGCAGCACCAGCGCAATCTTCTGCACCACTTTCGGCAGAAACATGATCGGGATCCACAGGCCGCTGCAGAACGACATCGGTAGATAAATAAGGTTGATGGTCGGGGGCGCCGAATTCGGACCGGTGAAATATCCCAGAGCCAAACCCATCGCGGAGAATGGAAGTGAACCTGCGACCAAGATACCGAGCAACCGCGCGAACGACCCGACGGGCATCCGCACTCCGCCAAATGTAATCCCGAGAATGAACAAGGCCAGAACGATAATTGTGCTGAACACCAGGCTGGTCGCAACCTTCGCGGCGAAGTAGGCGAATGGAGGCATGGGACTGGCGCGTTTCACCTCGAGCCATCCGAGTCCTCGGTCGGAGGCCAAGCCTGCTGCCGTTCCAAACAGCGAAGCGGCGATCACGCCGAACGTACCGTAGCTGGGAATCAGATACGCCGCCACCCGGGTTGCTCCGATGGTCTGGTTGGAGTTCAGCACCAGCCCGAACAGGACGTAGAACATGATGGGAAAGCTCAGCACGGAGACCGTGTACATGCGCAGGCGGAGATACTTCAGGAATTCGTACTTCGCTTCCTTCAGGTAAATCGTCGCCGTGTGGGCTGGTGAGCGTTGAATCTGGGTAGTTCTCAGTGCCATGGTTGCGGTGCTCATTGCTTCTCCTTGATTCCGTCCGACTGCCCCTCAGCGGCTAAAGTCGGGATGATTCTTGGGGCAACTTGGCGGCCGGCTTTAAGCCGCGCCCTTTAAAATCAGACTCGCGCGGGCGTTCCTAAGCACGCTGCTGGTGATTTCCGTTTTTCGAACTGTCCTGCGTCAAAGCCAGGAACGCTTCTTCCAGGCCCGCTGCGGTCACTTCCAATCCCGAGAGATTTGCATCGCGCGCCAGCAAGTCGCGCAGGACCGGCTCGGCTTCAGGGGTGTGAATTTCGAATGCCTCGCGATCTTCTTTCACTTCGGTGACGCCCGGGATCTGCCGCAATGTGTCGATTGTGAGGCTGGTGATGCAGCGAATCCGCTTGCCCGCGGTCTGCGCCTTGATGTCCGACGGACTTCCTTCCGCGATGATTTCGCCCTTGTTGATGACGGCGACGCGGTCAGCCAGGGCATCGGCTTCCTGCAGATAGTGCGTCGTCAACAAAACTGTTTTCCCGCGTCCGACCAGTTGCCGGATCTGTTCCCACAACATGCGCCGCGCTTCCACGTCGAGACCGACAGTTGGCTCGTCCAGAAAAAGAAGATCGGGATTCCCGCAGATCGCAAGTGCAAACAGCACTCGTTGCCGCTGGCCTCCAGAGAGGTCACCAAATTTTCGCTCGCTGAGATTCTCCAATCCGGCGGCGGCCAGAACGTCTGCAGCGGGCAGGGGATTCTGGTAGTAAGAAGAGAACAGGTCGATGTGTTCACGAACGCGTAACGTTTCCGGGACTCGCCCCACTTGTAACATCGCGCCCGTGCGCATCCGGTTTTCAGGATTCGTCGGGTCTCCACCCAAAACGCGCACTTTGCCGGTGTTCGGTTGCAGCAGCCCTAACAGGAGTTTTACCGCCGTCGTCTTGCCGGCGCCATTGGGGCCCAGGAGCGCCACGACCTCGCCGGCGCGAACTCGAAAATTCACGCCTTTGAGGGCCTGAACTTGTCCATAATTCTTGTTGACGCCCTCAAGGCTGGCTACTACCTGAGCCGCGCCAGCGGAATTGGTGGTGCTGACTTCCTCCAGGGTTGCGATCATTTGCTTCACCTCTCGCGGTACAGGACGCCGATTTCAAGACCCTTTGAATCCAGCAGTGGCATCGTCGCCCAGGATCGATTGACGCGCCAGTGCCAACCATCACGCAACCAGCGTGACAAATGTCATTCGGAGAAAGCGCCGAAATTTTGGGGCTGGCTTGCAGGACAGCACATGAGAGGATCAGGAAATAAACGGCGATCGGATGGCTCTCGAGCAACAACTCTCGAGGAATGGGATTACAAAAGCTGAGGTGATGTGTTACGAAATCCGAACAACAACAAACTACTCACCCTGGGCGAGGCTACCCCGCATATCTAAGGAACGCGCACGGTTGAGGCGGGATCACCTTACGAGACGGGCCTTTCAGTCTGTTCGGATTTCGTAACAAGCGCCATGTGCATAATTTTTTCCCCAAAGTGAGACACAATCGCTTTGCCCTTTGATATGATTTGCGTCACTTGTTCGAGGCGTTTCGAATGCTACCCGCTGGCAAAAGCCTTCGCACTCTTCGTGAAAAGCTCGGCCTCACCATGCGTGACGTCGAGCACTCCAGTGCGCGCATTGCTGAAAAATATCGCAATGAAGAATTCTCGATTCCGCCCAGCCGGTTATCGGATATCGAGACCAAGGGCATACTGCCCAGCATCTACCGTCTCTACACGCTGGCGATCATTTACCGGCGCGACGTTCGCGAACTCATGGCGTGGTACGGTGTTGACCTCAACAACATCCCGGCGGACCTGGGACTGGTTTCCCCGCCAAAATCGCATGTTTCCGATGCTTTGGCCGGACTCGCCTCGGTGCAGGTTCCGGTGCGCATGGATCCCGGTTTCGACGAGCGCCGCACCACCAATCTGGGCCGCATGGTCGAAAAGTGGGGACTCGTTCCGGTCGCGTATCTTGCTCAGTTCGCCAATAGCGAATTTACTTACGGCTATGTTGGTACGCAAGATTTCACCATGTACCCGATCCTGCCGCCGGGAAGTTTTATACAGGTGGATGAATCGCGCAACCGCGTGCTCGAAGGTTCATGGCGCTCCGAATACGAACGCCCCATTTATTTTGTGGAAACACGCGACGGCCATACCTGTTCCTGGTGCAGCATGCGCCGCGAAGAGATCATTCTGCAGCCTCACCCGCTTTCTCCCGTCCCAGTTCGCATTCTCCGCCATCCTCAGGAAGCCGAGGTGCTCGGCCAGGTGGTGGGAGTGGCTATGAAGTTGACCGAGTGGCACGCCCTCGATTCTTCTCCAGGCTCGAGAGTGCCACCAGTATTGAATTAAGGTGAGTTGACACCGGAGTGTTCTGACGGCCCTCCGGCAAGAGGTCGTCAAACCGCCCGCGCATTTCCTCCACATATTCAGAGGCCGGGACCCCGCTACTTTCGCTGGATTCCTTCAGATCTTCCAGAAGGGAAGGCAGGGGCGTGCGCAGAACCTTGGTCACGACTTCCATGTGGGCCTGGCGCAGAGCACGCGCTGATGACTCCATCCCGTGCACACATTCCATTCCCCAATGTTGGTACCGTCCCTGACCGCGGCGCAGGGACGCCAGGTAGGTCAGTTTTCCCAACCATCCGGAGACGGCCGAAAGGGTAGTTTCCTTGATGTCCTGTAGAGCGGATTTGAGGCTCATTTTGTTACAAATTCCGAACAATTCATGTTCTTCCGTGCCGTTGCCGCAGCGGGGGTAGCCATGAAACGATCACGGTCCAACTCGCAGTAAAAAAAAGGAGATAACCGTGAAACGTGTGCTACTCACTCTTGGAGCAGCCGTACTGTTTCTTACCACTTTGGTAACCCCCACCCTGGTCAAGGCCGATGGCGGCGGAACCAACACCGGTTGCAGCGGCGGTATGTGCAAGCCGTAAACCGGTACCTAGAGATTTTGCACCAGGTTTAGTGTCGTGGCGCATCGAATTCGCCACTCTTACGAAAACCGAACAAGATTCGTACCATCGTTGCCGCCTGCAGCGATTCGCGATATAGTGCCTCACCATCGCCATGCTGCAGGCGCATTCACTTCTTTGGAACTATCTCTGGGTCGCGCCCAACCTGTTTCTTCTGGGTTTGGGATTCCTGATCTGGAAGCGCGGCCTATCACGCCAAGTTCCGGCCTTCCTTGCGTTTGCAGTCCTAGGCGCCTTGGGAGAACTGGTAGTCTTCGGAGCGGACCTCGCGCCTTTCGTCTCTGCTCCAAATTTCTGGCGTATCGAATGGGCCAACCTTCTCCTCGAGAGCCTTTTGAAGTTCCTTGTCATTGGCGAAATTTTCGCGAGAGTCTTCACTCAGTATTCGTCGATTAGCCGGGTTAGCAGAGTAGCGGTCAGCGTGTTTGGATCCGCACTGGTCCTGCTGGCAGGTGTCATCGCGGGCTTTGCCCACGGGGACAACTCCAGGTTTTTGATTTCCGGAGTCCATCTTCTCGAACAAACTGTCTTCGTCATTGAGTCCGGCCTCATTCTGTTCTTATTTCTTTTCGCATCCTACTTTCGCTTGTCCTGGGACCGGTTGTCCTTTGGCGTCTTGTTAGGGTTTGGCGTCTCCGCGTGTGTACATTTGGCAATGTTGGCGATCGTCGCGAATGCGAGCCCCTCCGAACATGTACGGACTCTCTCCGATTTTCTTGACATGGGCGCCTTTCACCTCTGCGTGCTCATCTGGCTCTATTACGTTCTTGTTCCTCAGAAAGTGGTTAAGAAGTCTGTGGTTCCGTTGCCGGAAAACAATCTGGCAGTTTGGAACCGCGAATTGGAGCGTCTCTTACAACAATGACTCTGGCATTGGTTCTCGTCATCGTCGCTGCGTTTGCTCTGGTCGTAATCCTGGGCCTTACCGTCTCCACACGTTTACAGCTTTCCCCGGGCTCCGCTCTCGCTCGAAAAATTGAACCGGTCGATATCGAGGCGTTTCGCAACCTGGTTGATCCAACCGAGAATGAGTATCTGCAGCGCCGTCTTTCCCCAGCAGAGTTCCGCAAGGTGCAGCGGGAACGTTTACGCGCGGCCGCTGCGTACATTCGCGTTGCCGGACGGAACGCGGCAGTGTTGGTCGCCATCGGGCAAGCTGCTCTGAACGCTAGTGACGGCGCGACCGTCGATGCAGCGCGCCAGCTCGTCGACAACGCGCTCCTGCTGCGCCGCAATGCCAGCGTCGCTCTGCTTCGAATTTACTTCGCGCTTGCCTGGCCGCACTCAGCTCTCGCCGCTGCTCCGGTGCTGCATGGATACGAACAGTTGAATGGCCGCGCCATGCTGCTGGGGCGCTTGCAGAATCCAGGAGTCCCGATCCGGATCGCGGCGAACTGATAGGGACCAGAGGCCAGGGATCAGGGGATAGTTTCCGCGATTCACCTCAGCAACTTATCTCTCTTCTACCATTGAAAAGATCGGTGATCAGAATCACTGACCCCTAGCCCCTGAGCCCTGATGCTTAGTAGTTTCTGCGTTTACTCACAAACGACCCGTGCCGATTCCTGACTTGTTTTCGAGCGTGGTTCTGTTATAAAACCACCGGGGCGTTAGGTAGGTCTAACTGTCGAGTGAGTACGTCGACAATCTGCCGTGGCACTGGGTCGTGCCGTCTGCTCGCGTTCGCGAGCGCAAGGGAGAACCTTATGTTCCGCACATTCAACGTCGTCCTGTCGACGTGTCTCGTCCTGCTGCTTTCGGTGATGGCTAACGCACAGGGCGGCGTTGCTACCGGCGACCTGCACGTTACCGTGAAAGATCCCAAGGGGAGCGTTGTTACGAACGCGACCGTCACCGCTCAGGATGTCGCGAAAGGCCTGGAACGAACCGCCACCAGCGATGGACAAGGCGGATATAGCGCGCGCCAGCTGCCTCCGGGTACCTACGCGGTGACCGTTGAAGTCCCAGGGTTTACCAAGGTGCAGAGCAGCGGGGTCTCGATCATGGTCGGCGGGCTCGGGGAACTCCCGGTGACGTTGTCGGTGGCGGGCGGAAAAGAAGTGGTGGAAGTTACTTCACAGGCGGAATTGATCGAGACGTCGCGCAGTTCGACGACGAACACCATCGGCGAGCGCCGCATCGACAATCTCCCCATCAACGGACGCAACTACATCAACTTCACGCTCACCGATTCGCAAGTCGTTCGTGACAATGCCCCCAACACCGGCGCTGCGCCCACCTCGGGCCTTAACATGAGCGGACAGCGCGCGCGTTCCAATCTGGTGAACGTCGACGGCGCCGATGCCACCGATAATTCTGTCAACGGCGTTCGCTCCACGGTATCGCAGGAGGCAGTGCAGGAATTCCAGATCATTACCAACAACTATGCGGCCGAGTATGGACGCGCCGCCGGCGGCGTGGTGAACATCATTACCCGTTCAGGCTCGAACCAGTTTCACGGCGACGTCTTCGGATTTTTGCGTAACCGCAACTTCCAGGCAGTGAATCCGTTCAGCACCGTGAAGGATCCGGCCTACACGCGCGTGCAAGGGGGCGTTGCATTCGGCGGACCCATTAAGAAGGACAAGACGTATTACTTCTTCTCTTATGAAATTACACGGCGACACGAAACTGGATTCTCCAGCATCGGACAGGATGGTTATGGCCTGACGCCGTTCGATGCTTCGGCATTTCTGCGACTGCCCCCGGGCACTGTAAATCTGCAGCTCACGCCCGCTCAAATTACGTTTTTGACGGCCCCGGCCACTATTACCGCAATCGTGACCGATCAAACCGGAAAAGTTGGGCCCGCCATCGCCGACTATGTCGTGGCAGCTGGAGCCTCCTCAGGTATGGCGGTCAATGGCGCATGGCCCACCAACCTCGTGCAGGTGCTCACCGGCGGTGGGCTCTCGAACTTCTCGGGTTTCCCTAGCACCTGTCCGCCTCCGGGACCCTGTTTTATTCCTGGTTCCTATCAGGCGTTGACGTCGCAGACGGGCAACTTCCCCGTGTTCGAAGGAACCAGCCTTTATTCGCTGCGACTTGATCACAATATAGGCACCAATCATCGCTTGACACTAAGGGGAAACGTCAGCCCCAGCACCCAAACCGGCATCGAGGTCAGCGGTGAAGATCAGCCGTTCGGACAAAATGCATACTCCCGCACTTCACAGCAAACCTACCGCGATATCGCCGGCGTTTTTCAGGATACCTGGACGATCGGCAACAACAAGGTAAACGAGTTTCGCTTCCAGTATGCCCGCCGCGGACTCTCCTACTTCTACAATACCCAGACCGCCGCAGGCTCGGCTCCGGCCATCAACATCACGGGGTACGCTTACTTCGGACGCGAGCCCTACTCTTACATCCAGCGCACCGAACAGCGCTATCAATTCACCGACAACTTCTCGTGGACGATGGGGCGGCACAACACCAAGTTCGGATTCGATCTCAACTATCTGCCCATCAAAGCTGTCTTCACGGTAAATTACGGCGGCGTCTATGATTTCGGTGGCCTGTCAGCCAGCAATGCCATGTCTACAGCCGACTTTAATGCCCTGCCGACCGCGTTGCAGAACAACATTGCTCCCTTGAATGCTGTGCAGGCTTACGGATTTGGCGTGCCGGGTTCACTGGTTCAGGGACTTGGCAGCCCCAGCGATTCGTTCCATAACATTCCGATCGGAGCGTTCTGGCAGGATTCCTGGCGCATCACTCCCAATGTGACGCTGAACTACGGCCTGCGCTATGACGTCGAGATTCCTCCGAAATTCAAGCCGCCTCAGGGACTCGCTCTTCCCGCTTACAACATTCTTGGTGTGCAGAAGGGAATTCAGACCGATAAGAACAACATCCAGCCTCGTATCGGAGTCGCGTGGGATCCCAAGGGCGACGGCAAGACTGTCGTGCGCGCATCGTATGGAATGTTCTACGACCATCCGCTGCTCGGACTCTACTTCCTCGGCGATGCGTCTGACGGATCATCGAGCGGACAACTTGCGTTCGGGCCAGGCTCGCCGTGCCGTGGATCGGGCAACCCCGGCAACCTGAACGCCGTTGAGGCATTTCAGGGCTTGATTCCCTCTGCCTCCGGATCGAGCCTTTCACCCTGCTCGCCGACGTCGGATCCCACCGGTAAGGTGCTCGGATTGTTGAATTACTCCCCCAATAACCAAACGTTCTCTTGCAATACTTCCGCCGTGAACTGCGGGGTGGCATCCACCATGCAGTCGATCTTCCTCGGCCAGAACTATCTGAATCCATCGACGTTCATGCCGCTCGGTTTCCAGCCCTTCGGTTATCCGCAGTCGCGGAATTTCGTTTACGCCTACTCGCAGCAAGCGAATGTCAGTATCGAACGGGACCTAGGCCGCGGATTCGCGCTTAATTTGGCCTACAACTTCAACGGCGGACGACATCTGAACCGTCCGATTAACGCGAATACGATCCGTGGCGATCTTATGGTGGGGAACTTCGAAGCAGCGTACTACGATGCTCTGCTCGCCGGAGGAACGCCTCCTGCCAGCCCTTTCACAGTCAGCGGATGCAATGCGACCGGTGGGCCGCTGGGACCGTTTCCCTTTGTGGATTCGTCGCTGATGAACTTTTTCCGGCCCGGCGGTTTGAATCCCTCGATCATCGGCGCCTACGCTTCGATCGGAGATCCGCTCGGTTGCATCTCGCAGGCTGCAACTTTGGCGCACACCCTCGGTTTCAACAGCTGCGATCCTGCCACCTTCGCCGGATGCGTCCCCTTTGGCGACATGGACGCTAACTACTCCAACGGGAGTTCGATCTACCACGGGTTCAGCGCCAACCTGCGGAAGCGCTTCAACACCCATTACGAATTTCTCGCCTCCTACACCTGGTCACATGCCATCGACGATTCGACCGATCTGCAATCCACGCTCACACCACAGGACAGTTACTATCCGGGGGTCGACCGCTCGACGTCGCTCTTCGATCAGCGCCATCGCTTCGTGTTCAGCGGCGTCTACCAGACCGGCAAGCTGGGCGGTGGATTCGCCGGCAAGGTCTTCAGCGACTGGACCTTCGCTCCGCTTCTTGATATTGCTTCGGGACGCCCGTTCAATATCCTGACCGGCGGCGGCGACAACCTGCAACTCTCGTCGCTCACCAGCCGTCCGAACGTAACCGTCGATCCAGCGTGCAGCACGGTGTATCCATCGAAATTCTCGCCCAGCGGCCATTTCCAGCAACCATGCATCAACGGATTCGTAGCTGCGGGAATTGTCCCGACATTGCTGCAACTGGACGGCAATCTCGGCCGGAACGCAGGAATCATGCCCTGGACTGCCTTCGGCGATCTGCGCGTTTCCAAGCGCGTGTACTTCACCGAGCGCTTCAGCGCAGACTTTATCGTCGACATGTTCAACATCGCCAACAAGTACAATGTTGCGGCGGTGAGCCCGCTCTTCACTAATGCGGGACAAGCCACCGCTGCCTACGACCCGCGACAGTTCCAGTTTGCGATGAAGGTGAACTGGTAGGAAGACTAGACCTCGGACGTTGGACCTCAGACTTCCGGAGAGTCAAAGTCCCCACCCTGTCTCGCGAAAAGCACGCGAGACACGGGTGGGGCACCCTAACCCTCTATCGACCTCTGGCAGGACGACTTCAGTTTAGAACTGCGCTGCTACTCCAACGGTTGGGGTAATCGGCAATCCCTGCAGCGTCTTCACTAATACTTTGCCGGTGTTCGGATCGATTCCAGACTCGTACGCGAACCGGCCGTTGTAGTGGTTGGTCAGATTCAATACCTCGGCATACAACGTGAGCTTCCATCGCTGGAAGGCCCAGTCTTTATCCGTGCGGACATCGAGCCTTTGATAAGCGCCAAGCCGCGCGGTGTTGATCCCGGTGGGGATGAACTGCCCATTGCCGATCTGCGCGAAGGTCCCGCTCGGCACCGGATATCCCGATCCAAATAAGAACTTGCCGCTGAGATTGAGCGTTGGGCGCAGACGGTAGGTGGCGAACACACTCAGTGAATGACGCTGGTCCTCAAGTGTGGAATAGTAAAAATTGGAATTCGACAACTGCGAAAACGGCAGAAACGGCACCGCGATCTGATACTCACGCTCCCTGGCCGCCAGCAGCGTATATCCGACCCATCCTGACAAGCGATTGGCGCTACGCCTTTGCAGGATTAGTTGTGCGCCACGCGCAAAATCCCGTTTGAAGGTGCCGCCCGAATCCGGCTGCACAACCGGGCACGATGTGGAGTCCAACTGGCCGGGAGGCGTCACGCCCACAGAGAAGAAGCCTCGTCTCTCGAAAACCTGTAGCCGGACCCGCGCGTTCTCGCCAAGCCTTTGTTCGACGGCTGCGCTGTAATGCTCCGACTTCACCGGAAGCGGGGCTTCGGCTATACATTCTCCCGGGGGCGGACCGAAGGAAAAGTTGGAGAATTGCGAATACTTTCCCGCGGCGAACTGAAGCTCGGTGTTGCGCGCCGCTCGCAGTGCCAGCGAAATCTGCGGTGAGAACTGCTGCGGCAGATATTCCTGAAACCGCTCCCAGCGCAGGCTTCCAAGAACATGGAGCCGACCGTGGAGCAATCCGGAAGCCTGCTCGACGTACCCGGTCTGGCGTAATCCTGACCCGGCGTACGAGAACGGCTGCAGCTGGCCGCTGCTGCTGATGCCAACCTGATATTCACTGTCGCGGATTCGCCGCTCGGATAAACCCGCCTGCAATACGTCATCCTGGGCCCAGGCCCACGACACTCCGGCACCACCTACCCACTCCCGATGGTCCGTCTGGGTGAGCAAGGTGCTCACGTTGTTGAAGAGCTCATCGGGCTCGCGAATGTAGGCGGCGCGAGTGTCCAACAGCAAGCGCGGGCTGAGAGCCCAACGCCATCCTGCACGAGCGAGTGTGAAATCGCTGTTGCCGCTGGCGTATTGAACATTTTCGAGCGCGGCCTGATCGTTCATCGACATGGTCGTGTGACCCTGGGTGACAAACAGATTCAGGTTCTGCCGGGGAGTGAGGTCATAACTCAGCTTCAGGTCGGCGTCTTCGAATCCCACGTTGGCGGCGTCCTGTATCCGGCCATGGATCAGATAGTTGATGTAGCTCTTGCGCGCTGAAGCCAGCCACGATCCCTTTCGCGAACTGTTGAACCAGCCTTCGCCGAGAATTTCACTGGCAGCGATTCCGGCGGTGATTCGGAACAATGGGGCGCTGCGGCTGCCGTCGCGGGTATGAATGTCGAGGGCCGCGCCGTCCGCGTCTCCATAGCGCTCGGGAAACGCCGCGGGCAGCAACTTCATCTCTTCCACCACTTCGCTGGTCAGCACGCCCAGCGAGGCTCCCTCGCTGAAGTTGCCGATCTCGTGAAATGGATTGAGCACAACCACGTCATCGATGTAAACGCCTACGCTGGGGAACGCCGCACCCATGACCGAGAATTCTGCGAAGAACTCGTTGTTGCCCTCTGCCGAAACTCCGGGCAGCGTCTGCACGGCGCGAAATGGATCGTCGGCAAAGACGGTCGAAGTCTCACGGATCTCCGAGCTGGTTAGATTCATTTCCGTGGTCGCCGGAGAATCGGAAACCTGGAAAAGATCTCCGCGCACCTCCACCTTGTCGGAATGATGGAAGTTGTCGGGCACCATAGTGATGGAAAACTCCTTGATGTCGGCATCGGTCGCGAGGGTAAAGGGAACGGTCAGAAGTCGGTAGCTGACTGCATTCAACCGCAGAATGTATTTTCCGGGAGCGAGACTTGGGATCGTGAACCCACCGGCGGGCGAGGTGATGACGCTAACTTTTGTTCCAAGCACCGAGACTTGCACTTGTCCCAATGCTTCTCCGCCAAGCGCATTCGTAACTTTGCCCCTGATTTCAGCCGCACGACTGGCGACGGATGCGAGGATGAGGAGGGCACAAAGAAGAAAACGCATAAATCTTTCTAAGCAGCGGAGCAGGGGCAGGGACAGAATACACTCTAGCCGCGACGGCAGGGTTTGGAACGGCAGGCTTCGAGCAGCAGATTTGGGCTCGACTCTAACAAACGTTCATGGTCGCTCCGGATTGCGACAGAGTTTCCGGTCTGAGGTCTGACGCCTGCCACCCAGGCCGATGTTACACTTTTGTTTCACCCATCCTTGGCGCTAGCCCCGGAGTTCGTTCCTCCATGTCTGAAACTCAGATGCCAACCCAGCGGACGCGTGTAGTCCGCGAATCCGAGCGCGGTGTTTATGACCGCGAGGCCGCGTACCGCATTCTCGACGAAGGATTCATCTGCCACGTGGGTTTCCTGGTCGATGGCCAGCCGTTTGTGATCCCGACATCTTACGGCCGCAAAGATGCGAACCTTTATATCCACGGATCGGCGGCCAGCCGCATGTTGCGCCAGATGAAAGAAGGGGTCGCGGTGTGCGTGACCGTGACGTTGCTGGACGGATTGGTGCTCGCCCGTTCCGTGTTCAATCACTCGATGAATTACCGGTCGCTGGTGATCCTGGGGAAGGCTACGCTGGTGGACGATCCGGAAGAGAAGCTTACAGCCCTGCGCGTTCTCTCCGAACACATCCTGCCCGGACGCTGGGACGATGCACGCCAACCCAACGAGCGCGAACTGAAGGCTACGTCGGTATTGCGGGTGCCGATTGAAGAATTTTCGGCGAAGGTGCGGACTGGGCCTCCGATTGATGACGCGGAGGACTTAGCGTTCCCTACGTGGGCCGGAGTCTTGCCGCTGGAGATGAAGGCGGGAGAGGCGATTCGCGACGAAAACTTATTGGCAGGAAAGGGTGTGCCGGGATACCTAAGAGGCTACACTCGCAAAGGGTAAGGGGGGATGAAATGTGGGGACAGCCGCCCTCGGCTGTCCGCCGGGCGCAGCCCGGCTGTAGCTCAGTAGCGCCTTTGTCCTCATATCCCGGGCGCCCAAACCGCCGAGCTTCGCTCGGCCGGACAGCCGAGGGCGGCTGTCCCCACATGAGCTTTTTAGGGGAACAGTAGGAGTTTTCCCGCCAGTGTGCGCGCTTCCATGTCGCGATGTGCTTGCGCCGCTTCGGCAAGCGGATACTTTTTGGCGATCCGCACTTTCAGGCTGCCGTCGGCAATCATGCTGAATAGTGCCGAGGTCCGGGCCAGCAATTCTTGTCGCGTCGCGGTGAAATGCGCCAGCGTTGTGCGCGCCATGTAGAGCGATCCCTTCTCTGACAGTTTCGCCGGGTCCACCGGGGGCACGGCTCCGCTCGACATGCCGTAGACTACGAGCATCCCGCGAAGACGCATGACGTTCAGATTCTTCTCGAAGGTCGCTTTGCCGACTCCGTCGTATACAACTTCTACGCCCTTGCCATTGGTGAGCCGCTTCACTTCCGTCTCGAAGTCCTGACGAGTGAAGACGATCACCTCGTCAGCGCCGGCTTCGCGTGCCAGTTGCGCCTTCTGGTCACTCGACGCGGTTCCGATTACGCGCGCCCCGAGTGCGTGCGCCATCTGCACGACCATCAAACCAACGCCGCCGGCCGCGGCATGCACCAGCGCAGTTTCGCCGGCTTTGAGTTTGTGCGCGTCGGTGACCAGATAGTGCGCGGTGAGCCCGTGCATCATCGCGGCGGTTGCTTGATCGTCGCTGATCGCCGGCGGTACCGGAACCAGATGTTCCTCGGGAGCGGCGACATATTCGGCGTACGATCCCAGCGTCCCGCTCCAAGTCACGCGGTCGCCTACCTTGAGCGCCTTCACCTGCGGACCGACTGCGGTCACAACGCCCGCGCCTTCCTGCCCGGGAATGAAAGGCAGCAGCGTGCGCAGACGGCCGTCGCGGAACTGGCCGTCGATGGAATTCACTCCCGCGACGTTGACCTTGACGACTGCCTCTGAAGCTTTCGCCTGAGGCGCGGGTACTTCTGCCAGTTCCATCACCTCGGGCCCGCCAGTGCGCTGCACACGGATTGCTTTCATGATGGTCCCTTTATCCGCTCTCGAAACGCTTGTCATCCTGACCGCGTTTCTTGCGGGCCGAACGACCTATGTACTTGCCGGCGGCGCCGGTGCTGCCAGCAAGTACACAGGTCCTTCGCCGCCAAAGGCTGCGGCTCAGGATGACAGAAACAAAAATTACGGGATTAACAGCAACTTCCCCATCGTCTTCCGGCCTTCCAGTTCGCGGTGCGCGCGCTGCGCCTCGGCCAGCGGATACGTATGCTGTATCCGCAGCTTCAGTGTTCCCGACGCGATCATTGCAAACACGGCGCCCGACCGCGCAACCAGTTCCTCACGAGTGGCAATGTAATTTCCCAACATCGGTCGCGTTACGTAGAGCGATCCCTTTTGCGAAAGGTGTATCAGATCAAACGGAGGCACGGCGCCACTCGATCCGCCAAACAATGCCATCATTCCGCGCGGACGCAGCACGTTCAATCCTTTCTCGAACGTCGTCTTGCCCACCGAGTCATATACAACGTCGACACCGTTTCCACCCATCAGCCGCTTGGTCTCGGCTTCAAAATCCACCTGCGAATAAAGAATGATTTCGTCGGCTCCCGCTTGGCGCGCTATCGTTGCTTTCTCCTCGGTCGATACGGTTGCGAGTACGCGGGCGCCGATGTTGTGCGCCATCTGTACCAGCAGCGATCCCACGCCGCCGGCCGCCGCGTGCACCAGCGCTGTCTCGCCGCGCTTCAGCGGATACGTATCGTGAGCCAGATAGTGCGCGGTCATCCCCTGCAGCATTGCCGCCGCAGCCTGCTGATCGGTTACGCCGGGGGGAATCGGCACCAGACGGTCGGCGGACACCGCCGCATATTCCGCGTAAGAACCCAGCGTCATCGTCCAGGCGACGCTGTCGCCAATCTTTACGGACTTCACGTCCGAGCCAACGGCTACGACTTGCCCGGCGCCTTCCTGGCCCGGAATAAATGGAAGGGTCGTCTTGTAGCGACCCTCGCGGTAATAGACGTCGATGAAGTTCACGCCCGAAGCAGCCAACTTCACGACCGCTTCATTCGCCTTCGGCCCGGGAACCGGCAATTCCGCCACTTCCATCACCTCGGGTCCACCGGTTTGCTGGACTTGTATGGCTTTCATAGAATTCTGGATTTTACACGCAGAGGGAGGATTCCGACGATGCTGTGGTTCTGCGACGAAAACTCTGTCATTCCGAAGCCGACGGCGAGGAGTCTGCTGTCGCTTGCAATGTGACGCCGCCGGCAAAAAGCAGATTCCTCAACGGCTGACGCCGTTTCGGAATGACAAAACTACCGGCGGCGACAGGGCGGAAACACTTCACTTCTGCTTCAGCTCCGCCGTCCAGCTCTGAATCATCGTCAGCGGCAAGGTGCCCGTCGCGCCGGTGGTAATGTTCAGCATGCGCTGGCCATCGCTGGAGAGTGCCCACTGCGCGCTCGCGTTACTGGGAGAAAAGTTATACCCCTCAAACAGCGTGCGGATCTCCCCGAACTCGAAGCTTGACCCATGCGTGTTGGTCTCGACCGACATCATCCGGCCGGTGCCTGGAACCTGGAAGATGATTTCCTTTCCATCGCGTCGCCAGCGCGGCCGAAGACCACCGGCGCTCGAGACCTGCCACTTGGCTCCCGTCCACGGAAATGGCGCGACGTAAATCTCATCCCGCCCGGTTTCGCTGGAGTTGTAGGCGACCCATTTCCCGTCGGGAGAAAACTGGCCGAAGGCCTGATCTCCCGGACCTGCGATATAAGGAAATGGTTTGCTCTCGCCGAATAAAGGGAGAGCCCAGATATCCACTCCTGTCTTCTGGCCAATGGTTCCCAGGTCATAGATCAGGTAGCGGCCGTCGGGTGACCAGTCATCGAGAACCTGCTGAAGACTTTGAGTGGCGCCGAGATTCAGAAGCTTGCGCTCGTTGCCCGAACCGTCTGCGGCTTTGACGACGATGTCGCGGTTATAGACATTGGCAGGATCGCCGGCCATGTATGCGATTTGTTTCCCGTCCCGCGACCATATTGCGCTCGAGTATGTTCCATTTCCAAAAGTGAAACGGGATCGGCTATGGTGCGCCAGGTCATAAATCCATATCACGCCTGCCGGATCACCAATCGTGACAGCAGCTTTTTTATCGTCGGGCGAGAGTTCGACCCGGTAATAGGACTCCTGCCCGGGGATGCTGGCGAGTTCTTTCCCGGTGCGATCGAACCAGGTAAGCCGCATCCCTGCGGCCGTCGTGCCGGGCTGGTAGATGAGAGTTCCTGTGTCGGATGCGTCGAACGTGCCTCGCCACACCGTTCCATCGACCTGCACATCGCCGGTCAGGGCGACCGCTTCGCCGTTAAATTTTCCCGACGACGCGTCGAATGGCTGAGCCATCAACGTACTATCCCGCACATACAGCAGATGTCTCGAGGCATAGATGGCATTGGATGGACTGGCAAACAAGAGCTTATTGTCCTTGCCGTTGAGCGAGGCCCAGAAGACCGCCGTATTCGCGGTCGAGGTTTCGGCATGGTTCGCGGCCAGATATAGAAAGTGTTGGCCGTCGGGAAGGAACCACGGCCAGCGGTGAGTCGTGAATTTGTCCGACAGCGTTGTAACGGGTGTCGGAGTTCCGCCCGTGGCTGGAACCTGCAAAAGCGCTTCTGTGAATCGCGGAGAGAATACGATGGTGCCATTCGTGCTCCAGCTGCCGCCGCGCCCCACGGGTGCGTCGCAAATCGTAAGGGCTGCGCCGCCCGCGATATCCGTCCTCTTCAACTTGCCATCCGCGAAGAATGCGATCGTGCGGCTGTCGGGCGACCAGAAAGGAAAGCTCGCTTTTTCGGTACCCGCGATCGGTTCAGGCGTGAGCTTGTCCAGGGCACGGACAAAGAGCTGATTCTTTCCGTCGGACCTGGCCGCGAACACAATGTTTTTGCCGTCCGGAGAGATCACCGGCGGCCCGCCACTGTCACCAACGAAATTAAACTGCAGTTTCTCCGGGGCAGCGATCTGTGTGCGCACCACCGGCTTGTTGCCGCCCAAGAAACCGAGGACCAGGCTGAGAACGACGACGGCGATCACGGCCATTGCCAGGAACATCCATGCCAGCCACTCGCTGACCCGCATACCTCCTGCCGGCGCGGGTTTTGCAACAGCTGGTAGCGACCCAGATCCTTCGGAAATCCATTTCAACTCGCTTGCCAGATCGCCGGCGCTCTGCCAGCGTTCATCCGGATCTTTCGCGAGACACTTCTTGATCGCGCGCTCGAGCGATGCCGGGGTCAACGGCTGAAGTGTCCGGATCGGCTCCGGCTCTTTCTCCAGAATCGATGCCGCGACCGAGACCAGCGTCTTGCCTTCGAAAGCCCGCTTGCCGCAGACCATCTCGTACAGCACTGCGCCGAGACTGAAGATGTCGCTGCGCGCGTCAGCCTCTTTGCCCTCCACCTGTTCGGGCGCCATGTACTGAAAGGTTCCGACGATGGTCCCCTGCTGCGTCAGTGGAGTGGCATGCGAACTGGTGAGCGTCGCTGTGAGTTCGGACGAGACCGCTTTCGGTGAAGTCATTCCCTTGGCCAGGCCGAAGTCCATCAGCTTTGCACCCGACTTGGTGAGCATGATGTTGCCGGGCTTCAGATCACGATGCACCACGCCGCAGCGGTGGGCTGCCCCTAAGCCCGTGGCGATTTCGGCGCCGTAGCGAAGCACCTGCTCCATTGGCAACGGCCCGCGCCGCAAGCGCTCGGCCAGCGTTTCGCCTTCCAGCAACTCCATCACGAGATAGCGAACGCCGTCGTGGGTGCCTACATCATGAAGCTGGCAAATGTTGGGATGGTTCAGCGAAGAGATGGTGCGGGCCTCGCGTTCGAAGCGCTCGCTGGCGTCGGCCTTATCGGCCAGATGCAGAGGCAGAATTTTGATGGCAACGCTGCGGTCGAGGCGCGTGTCGCGGGCGCGGTACACTTCGCCCATCCCGCCCGCGCCCAGCGGCGCTCCGATCTCATACGGTCCCAGTTTTGTGCCGGAGGGAAGCCCCATGGTTGCGCTCGGATTATACAGCCCATCCAGGGACGCTATGGCCGGGTATCAGTCGAGTAGCTTAACTAGGTTCGCGCTCTTCGATGGTGGCGAGGAACGCCTTTTCGACGTAAGGAAGTAGCCGCCGACGGAGGATGAACTGCTGATCTTGCATATAACGTCGAAGGGCTGCGGCCGCCTGCCGGATATCCTCTTCACCTTCCGAATCCCGAAGGTCATCGCAGAGCTTCTTGAAGTAGCGTTCGTGCACTGAAATTTAGAGTGCCAAATCCGAAAAAGTGTTGGACGCGGTATGTGCCGCAGTTTCCATCGCATAGAGGAATGCAAAAGGGGCCGGGATGTTTCTGCGATCGCCAACAGGCTGAAAGTTTTAATGACCGTGCATGGCTTTGCGATACGCAATGACGTTCTTATTGTGCTCTTCCATGGTCCGCGCGAAACGGTGATGCCCTTGGGCATCCGCTACGAAGTAGTAGTAATCGGTTTCGGCGGGGCGCATGGCGGCTTCAAGGGAGCTGCGTCCGGGATTGCAGATGGGGCCGGGCGGGAGTCCGGCATTGCGGTAGGTGTTGTACGGAGACGAGAAGCTCATGTCGGCGTGATGGAGCGCCCCCTGGTACGTTCCAGCCAGCAGTTCTGCATAGATGATGCTGGGGTCGGCGTCAAGCGCGATCCGTTTATTCAGGCGGTTGAAGTAGACGCTGGCCACCTCAGGACGCTCGGCGGGGACAGAGGTTTCTTTTTCGATGATGGAAGCCATGGTTACAAGCTCATGCAGTGGGCGCGATGGATCAGTTCCTTCCGTCATACCTAAGGCGGAGTTGGGAAGCAACCCGGCTTGCGAGGCGGCCTGGCGGAACTGCTTGACCATGGCGGCGGCCATATCGTGCATGGTCATCATGCGGGTGAATTCGTAGGTTTCGGGGAAGAGATAGCCTTCCAGGGATTTGGCAGCGGGATCCAGATCGGCGATCAGAGCGGTATCGGACTGAGCTACTTTCAGGAAATCCTCGGCTGAACCCAGGCCCGCGTCCTGGACCGCGCGGGCGATGTCGAACATGGTATAGCCCTCAGGGACGACAACGGTGTGGAAGTACACATCGCCCCGGCGGAGACGCTTCTGAATGCCAATAGTGTTGGCAGGCTTGTCGAACAGGTACTCGCCGGCCTTCAGAGAGCGGCGGCGGCGAAAATAGTGCCACAGGATGAACGCTTCTTTACTGCGGATTATGCCCGCGCCCTGCAATTCGGTGGCAATCCGGCGCGTGGAATATCCCGGACGGAGCATGACAAAGGTCTGGCCGGATGGTTCGACCGGGGTCAGGACCGCCCAGGCAAACCAACTGCCTGCGCCAATGATCGCAATCAGGATTAGCCAGACGAGCCTTCTCACGTTAGGGACAGTTTAGACGAGGCGGGGGAGCATCCGGGCTGACGTTGGTGATACGGCTTTTGGGTGGAAGGGGCTGGAGTACCTGAGGAACTCACCACAGAGGAACACTGACGAAGTCAAAGACCCCACCTGTCGCACCAAACGCGACAAGGGTGGGCACCCTCGTAATTGGTTCGATCTAAAGGGGTCTGCCTCAACAAGGACACTAGTGAAAGTGAGCCACGACGGTTTTGAACCCTTTGGAATCCGGTATACTCAAATGATTTGAGGCAGTGTTCGTACATTCATGAGACTTAAGTCGCCCTTCTTGTCATTGACCTTGTTTCTGGCGCTGTTACCTACCACGGGGTGCCTGTTCCGCACGCGTCCGGTCGAAGACCGGTACTCGAAGACACCCTTGCAGGAATCAACACAACAGGGCCTGATCGACGCCATCAATCAGCAGTCCGAGGCGATCCGCACGCTAAAGGCTACGGTCGACATCGACAGCTCTGCCGGCGGAATGAAAAAGGGGCACGTCACCGACTACAAAGAAATCCGGGGATACGTGCTGGCCAAGAAACCGGACGAATTGCACATGATCGGACTGATGCCGTTCGTGCGCACGACGGCGTTCGACATGGTGAGCGATGGACGGGATTTCAAGCTATGGATTCCTCCGAAGAACAAGTTCGTGGTCGGGGAGAATCAGGTGGCGACCACGAATCCCGATCAGCCGATGGAGAGCATCCGTCCGCAGAATATTTATGAGGCGCTGCTGATCCGGCGTATCGACCCGAGTAATGAAATTGCTGTGCTGGAAAACGGATACGAGACCATGCACGATGCTAAGGGTCACCGCATTTTGCAGGAGGACTACGAACTGACGGTGATCAAGAAATCGGGCGAGGGATGGATCCTGGAGCGCAAGATCATTTTCGGGCGCACGGATCTGAAGCCGCACCAGCAGTTCATTTACACCGAGGATGGCAAGGTGGCGACGGACGCACGGTATGCCGAATACAAGGATTACGGCGGATTCAGCTTTCCCTCGCGCATTGAGATCTTCCGGCCGCAGGAGGAATACGACATCACGTTGAACATTCTGAAACTGGATATCAATGTGCCGCTTCGGGAGGACCAGTTCGTCCTGGAACAGCCGGCCGGGGCGCAGGTGGTGCATCTGGAGCGTCCGCAGTCGACCTTGGTGGTGCCGCTGGAGAAACAGCATCCGGACCAGCAGTAGCTTCACTTAAATGAAAGTCAAAATCCCCACCCTGTCGCACAAGGCGCGACAAGGATGGGGCACCCTCAGACTTCTATGATGAACAAGATGGTGGTGGCGAATCTGGTGCACCGGCCGACGCGGTCGCTGATCACCATGAGCGCGGTTGCGCTCGAAGTGGCGATGATCCTGCTGGTGGTCGCGGTCTTCTACGGTTATCTGACCGGGTCCAAGGAGAGCCAGCTTGGCGTAGGAGCAGACGTAATGGTCACCCCGCCATCGTCGGCAATGTTGCCGGGCATGTCGGGCGCGGGAATGCCGGTGAAGGTGGGAGACATCCTGCAGCCGATGCCCCACGTTAACGTCGCCGCACCGGTGATCTGGGCCTTCAGCCAGAAGCCTCTAGAGATCGTTTACGGCATCGACCTGGCGACCTACGATGGCCTCCCTCCCAAGTTCGTTTATCTCTCCGGCGGTCCTTTCCAGGGCCCCAATGACGTGATCGTCGATGATTTCTACGCCGGAATGAATCACAAGAAGGTCGGCGACACAATCGAGGTGCTGAATCATTCGTTCCGGATTTCCGGCATCGTTCCGCACGGAAAAGGTGGACGGAAGTTTCTTCCCCTGACGACTATGCAAGACATAATCGGTGCGGAGAGGCGAGCGTCGGTCTTCTACCTCAAGCTGGATGATCCAGCGAACATTGATGCGGTCGCTAAATCGATCAAAGAACGGCCCGGTATGGAGCAGTATACGGTCCGTTCGATGGCGGAGTACTTGTCGATGATGACGCCGGACAATCTGCCGGGTTTCAATGTGGCGATCGAAATTGTGATTGGAATCGCCGTCATCGTTGGGTTTCTGGTGATTTTTCAGGCGATGTACACGGCGGTCATGGAGCGGACGCGTGAGATCGGGATTCTGAAGTCGCTCGGTGCGACGAAGTTGTACATCGTGAATGTAGTGCTGCGGGAGACGTTGCTGCTCGCGATCGTAGGGATCATCGCGGGGATTATCATCAGCCTGGTGACGCGGCGGGTGATTATGTTTGAGCGTCCGGTGCAGAGGCTGTTCTGGAGCAATTGGTGGGTGTTACGGGCTACTGCGATTGCGACCGTCGGTGCCGTGCTGGGTGCCCTTTATCCTGCGTTCAAGGCGGCGCAGAGAGATCCCATCGATGCTCTGGCGTACGAGTAGTTGTTTCTGAATTTCTGATTGTACGAAATTCTGATTTCTGCTAGCATCTCCATAAGTAGGAGGTGCTATGTCACGCGAATATGCTCGCCTGCGGGAACGGAACCAAGTGACATTGCCGGCTTCAGTGGTGGAACAGATGGGGCTTAACCTGGGCGATATTGTGGAATTCTCGACGAACGGCAAGGGTGGAGTACAGCTACACCCGGCGAAGATCGTGAAGGTCGGCTCGGCGGAAGCGCGGCAGGAAGAGAGCGCTGCGAAACAGGACATTCAAGAGGGCCGGTACACGCTGATTCGCAGCGTAGGTGATTTTCGCAAGCACGTGGAAAAGCTGCGCAAGGGCGAGGCTCCGAGTGTGGCCGAGCCGGAAGCGGAGCACTTGACCGAGTCGCAGCGTCACGACGTCGAGACGGTAGTCGAGGCGATGCTGATGAAGCTATTATCCCGCCTGGGGGAGACACCTCGGAGTTCCAGCAAGCGTCATGAAAAGAGAGCTACGCAGCGCCGGCAGGTTTGATCGCAAGCTGGCGAGTCTGTTTGAGGCGCTGGAGGGCGGGGAGAAGGAACTGCAAGCCCGGCTTGACGAAGTGGTGAAAGGGCTGCTCGACGGCAGTATCACCCAGGCTCCCGAACATCATCCCACCGACGACACCTGCTGCCTTCCCCTCATCGGCGATTTCACAGTCGTGTTCCGTCCTGACAAGTCGGTACCCGATGGGCAGGACGAGGCCGGCCGAAACATTACCAACTTTGCCGGCGCGACGCTATTCGACCTGCTCAACATTGAGGAAGAGCGGGATTAGCGACTACCATTTCGAGATCAAATCCATGAGGAACCCGATTGTGATCAGGCCGAAACCGATGCGGCCTGCGGCGGCGACTCTGCGGGCGAATAATAGCTGCAACGCATAAGCCGAAGTCAGGACCTGGTCGTTGTCATCGACGTAGACACCCTTTGCCTTCTGAACGGCCTCTCGCACCGCTTCCTTACCGCGTTCCGAGCGGGCGCGGCGCACCGCGAAGAGCGCGTCAAGAGATAAGATCGCGCCACCAAGAAATCCGCAGATAGAGGCGGCGAGCTCATACGTGTGTCTGGTCATGGGACCTCCGGGAGTGGAGCGGGTTGCTATTCGGACTCGAGGCCGGCGCGGCGGAGCATGCGGCGAAGGCCACGCTCTCCGGCAGCACCGCGCTGTTCGCCGGCGATGTTACCCTCGCGGTCAACGACTACGTAGATGGGATACACCTGCGCGTTGTACATGGCGGCGAGGTTCGTGTCTTTGGTGAGGACGATGGGAACGGTGCGCGGGTGTTCCACCACATACTTCTTTACTCGTTGATCGGGTTCGAGGACGTTGACGGCGAGCACGATCAGATCTTTGCTCCTATATTCCTTGGCAATGTCATCGACCAGTGGGGCTTCCTCTTCGCAATACTTGCACCATGTGGTCCAGAATTCGAAGAGTACGACCTTTCCCTTGATGGAGTCGTTATTGAACTGATCTCCGGCGGTGGTTTTGGCTCGGAAGCGGGGGGCTGGCTGGCCGGTTTCATCGCGCTGGGCGACGGCGATGGAGGCGCTCGCAACGACTGTCAGGACGATCGCGAAGAGAATGCGGCGGCGCATAACGGCGGAAATAGTATCACGGGAATCCAAACCTGTAACCACAAAGGGCACGAAGGTTCACGAAGGAAAGACTACTTCGTCTTTTTCGTTGGTTTTGGCTTTAGCGTTTTAGCGTACGAATAACTTCGCTCGAGGTACTTCTTCAGTTCTTTCGTCTTGGGTAAGAGGTTGTTGGGGACGGCGACGTATTCCTTCATGACTGTGCCGTAGGCTTCAAACAAGTTCGTCTTGTACTTTTTGAGGAATTCCTCGCGCTCGTCTTCGGGCAGGCGGATCGCCAACCCCGATTGATGGAGAAGGGTGAACATGTTGCCGTTCAACGAGGTGTAGGGATTGGCGTCGCCCTTGCGCTCGATCTCCGGGATTGTGGCAATGAGTTTGTCGTAGAGGGCTTCGTTCGGCGCGGTTTTCTTCGCTGCGGGCATGATGGAATGCCTCAGAATTGTGGAGAGTGTCTTTCGCCCCATTGGGGCTGTTCAACCTGAAATCGCAAACCCATGGCTTGCGCCATGGGCTGCATTCTATCGCCGCTTCGCGGCTTGTGAACGTCGAACAATTCGCGGAATACGAACGATAAACGATCGGCCATCCTAGATCACTGCGGCCAGATGGCCACGGTCAACTTCTAGATAGCAGCTATCGTCCTAGATAGGTTACGTGAACGTAAGTGCCAAGTCGTACGTTGTAGGCGAGATACCAGCCGTCGTGGTCGGGATCTTCGTAAATCACCACATCGTCGCGGTCCCAATACCAGTTATTGGCGTAGGCAAGGTCAAACGGGGCGACGCCGAAGTAGAAGCCGCGAAACCAGAAACGGCGGGGATCCCCACCCTCGATGCGCCACCGATGTCCATGGCCGAAGCCACCTTGAAAGCGGCCGTATTGCCACGGGTGGTCCAGGTGAAAGCGGTCGTCATCCCGCCGCACGTCGTGCCCAACCCATTCGCCGTTGTGGTGGACGTGTGGAGCTTCCGGATGGCCGTCGCGGTCCTGGTAAGAGTGCCGGTCTCGATCGTCATTGTGGTCATCGTGGCGGTCGCCTTCGTGCTGGTCGCCATGATAGGCCTGCGGCCCGTGGTGAGGAACGTATCCTCCGCCGACGTCGTGGTGGTGGTCGTCTTTTTGGGCGAAGGCTGGCAGGGAGAGGATCAGAGCCGCTGTAAGGACTCCGGGAAACAGTTTCATTAAGAACCTCCGAGGACATACGTTACCACTGCCGATGTCGTTGCAGCACATGGCGAACCTCTGATGAAGAAATGCGAACGTTGTTGCCAGTGACGGACGGACAAGAATTGGCGTCGCCTTTGTGTTCGATTTCTAAATACAACGGAGAGCTATCGTCCGAGATAAGTGACGTGAACGTAGCTGCCCAATCGCACATTGTAGGCGAGATACCAGCCGTCGTGGTCGGGATCGTCGTAGATCACAATGTCGTCGCTGTCCCAGAGCCAGTCATTGCAATAACCGACATCAAAAGCCGCGACGCTAAAAAAGAATCCGCCGAACCAGAAGCGGCCCGGACCGCCTCCGCCAAGGCGCCACCGGTGACCGGGGCCGAAGCCGCCTTCAAAGTGACCATGCTCCCACGGATGATCGAGATGGAAGCGCGGATCATCGCGCCCGTAGTCGTGCCCGATCCCACTCGCCGTTGTGATGGACATGGGGGGCTTCGGGATGTCCTTCGCGGTCGCGGAAGCTGGCTTGGGGCGCGGCTGGGCGCGCAACGGTGCCATGAGAAGGAGGTGGACCGTGTTTCGGAACATAGCCGCCGCCGACCGAGTGGCTGCCATGGCCGCCGTGCTGCGCCCATGCGGGCAGAGAAAGAACCGCGAAGACGACAAAAAGTCTGGCGAGTAACTTCATGGGGGAACTTCATGGGGGAACCTCCGAAGCATACGTTACCGATGCCAGTCTGTGAGTAACACGGCGTTGACAATGGTCGAGTAGGTTCGGTACATTAAAGTCTTTAGCAGTAGTGTGGTTGCCCGCCTGATGGTCCTGGCGTCCTCGTCAGGGGAATCAACGAGCGGTTTTCTTTCGCAGCCTTTTTCAAATCTGGGAGAGTTCCGATGTCAACGTATTTCCCCAAAGAGGGGGAAATTGTGCGCAAGTGGTACGTCGTGGATGCAGACGGGCAGACGCTCGGGCGCCTGGCTTCACAGGTAGCGCGCATCCTCATGGGCAAGGAGAATCCGCGGTATACGCCGTTTATCGATACTGGCGATCACGTGATCGTGATCAATGCGGAGAAGATCAAGACGACCGGCATGAAGTCGGAGCAGAAGCTGTATCAGCACTACACCGGATATCCGGGCGGCCTGCGCACCGAAGAGTACAAGAAGCGGATGGACCGCAAGCCGGAAGCGGTGATTGAAGCCGCGGTGCGGCGAATGCTGCCGAAGAACAAGCTCGCGGCGCATATGCTGTCGAAGCTGAATGTGTACAAGGGCGACAAGCATCCGCATCAGGCTCAGAAGCCGCAGGATTTGAAGTTGGAAGTGCGCGAGTATCGGCCGCGGAAGGTTGCGGTTTCGTAAAACACAGCCATGAGCGATGAGCTCTGAGCTGTGAGCAAGATCCGAATATTTTGAAAGGTAAGAGTGGGAGAGCGGAGTTGGAAGCAGACATTTGCTCACAGCTCATGGCTCACAGCTCATAGCTAAACATGGCAGAGTTGGTTCAATACTACGGAACGGGGCGGCGCAAGACGGCGATCGCCCGTGTGTATCTGCGTCCGGGCAGCGGCGATTTCAAAGTCAACGGGCGCGCTTTCGACGAGTATTTTGTGACTCCGGCGCAGCGCTCGGCGGCGAAATCTCCGCTGGCATCGGCCGACGCGGCGGCTACGTTCAACGTTGTCGCCAGCGTGCTGGGCGGCGGCGTGCGCGGGCAGGCGGATGCAGTGAAGCTCGGCATCGCGCGCGCGTTGATGCAGTTCAATGCGGAACTGCGCAAGAAGCTGAAGTCCGAGGGCATGGTCAGCCGCGACTCGCGCGGGAAAGAGCGCAAGAAGTACGGACAGAAGGGCGCGAGAAAGCGGTTCCAGTTCTCGAAGCGCTAACTTCTGTAGAGACGTTGCTTGCAACGTCTCTTGTCGGCGGAGGCAGGCCGGCTCGTGGCTAGAGAGACGTAGCAAGCTACGTCGCTGCGAGACGATTGACGATTTAGGTGTTCAATTCTTCCCGTGCTCCGGTACGGGGACGGGAATGGCAATCGGGAAAGCACATTGAGTTCCCGATGCAGACTAAATAGGAGGTTAATTGGCTACCATCACCATGAAGGAGTTGCTCGAAGCAGGAGTTCACTTCGGGCATCAGACCAAGCGCTGGAATCCCAAGATGAAGGAATACATCTTCGGAGAGCGCAACGGGATTTACATCATCGATTTGCAGAAGACGCTGAAGATGTTCAAAGAGGCGTCGAAGTTTGTGCAGGATCTGGCGACCGACGGCAGGATCGTGCTGTTCGTGGGAACCAAGCGCCAGGCGCAGGACGCGATTGCCGAAGAGGCGCAGAAGTGCGGGGCGTTCTACATCAACCAACGCTGGTTGGGCGGATTGCTCACCAACTGGGTTACCGTGCAGAAGTCGGTGAAGCGGCTGAAAGAGCTCGACGAGATGGCCACGGATGGCCGCTACGAGCTGTTGCCGAAGAAGGAAGTGATTAAGCTCGAGCGCGAGCGGAAGCACCTGCAGGCCAACCTGGCCGGCATCAAGAATATGAACCGTCTGCCCGACGCAATCTTCGTGATTGATTCCAACAAGGAACAGATCGCGGTGCGCGAGGCACGGAAGCTGGGAATTCCGGTGGTCGCGGTGGTGGATACGAATTGCGATCCGACGGAAGTGGACTATGTGATCCCGGGCAACGATGATGCGTTGCGGGCGATCCGGCTGTTTACATCGAAGATTTCGGAATCGATTGCGGAAGGCGCGCAGTTGATGACCGACAAGCAGGTTGCGGACATGCAGGCTGCTTCGGATGCGGCGCAGGCGGCTGCGGACGCAGCCCCTGAGTACCACAGCGAGGAAACAGCCGGAGTGGATCCTGCGGAAGACATCAGCATGGAAGAAGTGCTGGGTCCGGGGACGCACAAGAAGCCGGTGGCGAACGAAGACGCGGATCTGCCGAAGGTTGAGAGCCAGACGGTGTAGAAGCAGTTCTCGGTTCTCAGTTGTCAGTTCTCAGTTAAAACCACACTGGATGTGGTTTGCAGGGTACGAGACAAACCGGGCATTGATATAGACCCGCGCGGGTCGTCCGGCGCGGGTCGTTGTTTCTGTAGAGACGTCGCTTGCAACGTCTCCTGCCGGTAGCGGCAGATCATCATGTGGCTAGAAGAGACGTAGCAAGCTTACGTCTCTACGAAGAAGGAATCTTATGGGTACTACTACAGTGAATATTTCAGCGGCGCAAGTGAAGGATCTCCGGGAGAAGACCGGGGCTCCGATGATGGATTGCAAGCAGGCTTTGACCGAAGCCAAAGGTGACATGGAGCAGGCGGTCGTGATCCTGCGGAAGAAGGGTGTTTCGGTGGCGGCGAAGAAGGCAACTCGAGTGACGAGCGAAGGGGCGGTGGGGAGCTACATCCACGCCGGCGGCAAGATTGGTGTGCTCGTCGAGGTGAATTGCGAGAGCGATTTCGTGGCGCGCACGGACGATTTTAAGGAGCTGCTGCACGACGTCGCCATGCACATCGCGGCTAGCGATCCCAAGTACGTGCGCAAGGAAGACGTCACGGCGGCGGACTTCGCGCGCGAGAAGGAAATCTATCTCGCGCAGGCGATCGCGAGCGGCAAGCCGGCTAACATCGCGGAGAAGATGGTGAACGGCAAGATGGAGAAGTTCTATGAGGAAGTCTGCCTGCTCGAGCAGCCTTTCATCAAGGACCAGACCATCTCGATCGGGCAACTGATCGCGTCGAAGATCGGCAAGCTCGGCGAGAATATTGCCGTAAGGCGGTTTGCGCGGTTCAAGGTAGGGGAGGCGGGGGAGACCATCGCAATCACCAAACCTACAGAGCCAAAAGCCGAGTAAGCTAAAGGCGCCCTGCGGGGCGCCTTTTTTTAGCTGCAGCGGTTTGAGGAATACCGTTTGCACAAGGCGGAGCGAGAGCGGCGAAAGCAGTTGCGTCGGACTGTGAAGACCGAAGAACTTTTGCGTGCTGAACAGGAACTGCCGGCATCCAAACCGGCCCTCGAAGCGGTTTTCGACTGGCTCGATCAGAAATTAGGCGAGACCGACTGCCATGATACGCTCCATTTAACGCTGGAATTCGCTAAACTGAACGGACTGGACGAACAAAGACTGTGTGTCTGGACAGAAAAGTATGGCGGTTATTGCGATTGCGAAGTATTAGCGAACGTACCTGACACAAATCCTGTGTTTCGAAGCTAAGAGATGACAACCCCTGCCTTCAAACGCATTCTTTTGAAACTATCCGGTGAGGCTCTGGCGGCGAACCAGGGCTTTGGCGTCGAGACCAAACGTATTCACGAGATTGCGGCCGAGATCTCTGACGTGCAGAAGGTGGGCGTGCAGATCGCGATCGTGGTCGGCGGCGGGAATTTTTTCCGCGGTGTGGCACATCAAGCCAAGGATATGGACCGCGTCTCCGCCGACCACATGGGGATGCTGGCGACCGTGATCAACGCGTTGGCGTTGCAGGATGCGTTGGAGAAGCAAGGCGTGTATACGCGGGTCCAATCGGCGATTGAGATGAATCAGGTAGCGGAGCCGTTCATCCGGCGGCGGGCGATCCGGCACCTGGAAAAGGGTCGTGTCGTCATTTTTGCCGGTGGCACGGGGAACCCCTATTTCTCGACTGACACCGCCGCGTCGCTACGCGCCATGGAAATCAAAGCAGACGTGATTTTGAAAGCGACGAAGGTAGACGGCATCTATGATGCCGACCCGATGAAGGTGGATGGCGCGCGGAAGTTCAATCACATTTCCTACATGGATGTTCTGAAGCTGGGCCTGAAGGTGATGGACTCGACGGCGATCTCGCTATGCAAGGACAACAATCTGCCGATCGTCGTATTCAGCTTGAATCAGCATGGGAACATCCGACGCGTGGTGCTGGGCGAGAAGATTGGGTCGATGGTAAGCGCTTAAGAGCGAGAACCACAAAGGGCACGAAGGTTCACGAAGGAAGATTACTTCGTGTTCCTTCGTGTCCTTTGTGGTTTGAGATTTTGGGGGTTTATAATGCGAAGTTTTGGAATGGAGCTGACTTTATGGCGATGATGGCTTCAATTGCTGGACTGAAAGATACGTACGTGCAACTGAAGACGCGCATGGACAAAGCTGTCGAGGACTTCCGCAAAGCGATGGCGGCGACGAGGACTGGGCGGGCGTCGGTGCACATGCTGGACGGCGTGACCGTGGATGCCTATGGGGCGCAGATGCCCTTGAACCAGGTGGCGCAGGTGCACGCGCCAGAGGCGCAGTTGATTACCGTACAGCCGTTTGATCCGTCGCAGTTGCCGGCAATCGAGAAGGCGATTCGCAGCGGGGATTTGGGATTGAATCCGATGAATGACGGGAAGATGATCCGCGTGCCCGTGCCTCCGCTAACGCAGGAACGCCGGCAGGATATGGTGAAGCATCTGCATCGCGTGTTGGAGGAGCATCGGACTGCGGTACGGAATATTCGACGGGACGGCAACGACGCGATCAAGAAGGCGATGAAGGATAAGAAAATTACTGAGGATGAAGAGAAGCGGTCGCTCGATGAGATTCAGAAGCTGACCGACGGCGAGATCAAGAAGATGGAAGAGATGAGCAAGGCGAAAGAGAAGGAAGTGCTGGAGTTGAAGTAACTGCTCATTACAAGCCACAAATCATAAACCACAAAGGACACGAAGGAGCACGAAGGGAAGCCCTTTCCCTTTCTTAAGAGTCTGGAATTCTCTACGAAAAAGTCAAAATCCCCACCCTGTCTCGCAAAATACGCGAGACAAGGATGGGGCACCCTCGAGTCTTGTTTTTTGTGGGGACAGGCGCCTTTGGCTGTCCGGTCGAGCGGAGCTCGACTGTTTTCACGGCAAAGTGCGCCGTCTCTGGGCCGCTCGCTTTGCTTCGCGGGACAGCCGAGGCGGCTGTCGCTACATGAGTATCGCTGCTCCCTTATAATCGAACTCTATGAAGCGAGTGGTGCGTGCCGCTTGTCCGCATGATTGTCCCGATGCGTGCGGGGTGCTGATCACGGTCGAGGACGGGCGAGCTACGAAGATCCAGGGGGATCCGGGGCATGCGGTGACGCGCGGATTTTTGTGCGCGAAGGTGGCGAAGTATCTGGATCGGGTGTATTCCCCGGACCGGGTGATGTACCCGATGAAGAGAGTGGGCCCTAAAGGGCCCTTCGCGGGCGTGAGCGCCCGCTCCACACATGCAAGTGTTCCCACAAAGGCCCAACAAGTTTGGAAGCGGATTTCGTGGGATGAGGCTTTGGACGAGATCAGCTCGCGTTTTGGCGCGATCTCGGCGGAGTTTGGGAGTGAGGCGATTCTGCCTTATTCGTACGGCGGAACGTTGGGAGCGTTGAATGGCGGGTCGATGGATCGGCGGTTCTTCCATCGGCTGGGGGCTTCGCAACTCGATCGCACGATTTGCTCGGCGGCGGGTGAAGCCGGGCTGAAGTCAGTGCTGGGAGTGAAGCTCGGGACCGAACCGGAACAGTTCCGGCATTCGAAGTACATCATCGCGTGGGCCTCGAATATTCACGGGAACAATGTGCATCTGTGGCCATTCATCGCTGAAACGCGGCGGAATGGCGCGAAGCTGGTCGTGATCGATCCGTATCGCACGCGGACCGCGGACTGCGCCGACTGGTATCTGCCAATTAATCCGGGGACGGACGCGGCTCTGGCGCTTGGAATGATGCACGTGATCATCGGCGAGAATTTGCATGATGCCGATTACGTTGCGAAGTACACGGTTGGGTTCGAGCAACTGCGGGAGAAAGTGAAAGCGTATCCGCCGGAGCGTGTGGCGCAGTGGACGGGGATTGAGGCGGAAGACATTCGGAAGTTGGCGCGGGAGTATGCGACGGTGCGGCCGTCGGTGATCCGGCTGAATTATGGAGTGCAGCGGTCCGAAGGCGGCGGGATGGCGACGCGGGCCGTCGTGATGCTGCCCTGCGTGATCGGATCGTGGAAGGAAGTTGGGGGCGGGTTGCAGATGTCATTGAGCGGGGCTGCTGCTTTCAATTCAGAAGGCCTGAGGCGTCCGGACCTGATGAATGCCGCTCTCGGCCGCGAAGCTCGAACGCTCAATATGGTCGAACTGGGGAGCGTGCTAAACAAAGTGAATGATCCGCCAGTGAAGGCGTTGTTCGTGTACAACTCGAATCCGGCGGCGGTGTGTCCGAATCATCAAGCGGTGATTCGTGGATTGCTGCGGCCGGATCTGTTTACGGTGGTGCATGAGCAGTTCCTTACCGACACCACCGATTACGCCGATATCGTTCTGCCGGCGACGACTTTCTTCGAGCATAAGGATTTGCAGAAGGGCTACGGGCACTACTATGTGCAGGTATCGAACCAGGCGATCGAGCCGTTGGGCGAGTGCCGGTCGAATGTGGAGTTGTTCCGCGGTCTGGCGGAGCGGATGGGATTCGAGGAGCAATGCTTCTGGGAGAGCCTCGATGAGATGATCGATCTGGCGCTGGGATCGGACGATCCGTGGATGCAGGGGATGAGTCGCGAACGGCTGGAACGGGAACCGGTGCGGATGAACTTCGGGGATCAGGGGGCAGGGGTCAGGGGACAGGCAGCGGAGCTTCGCTCCGCTGGGCAGCCGATGGCGGCTGTCCCCACATTCGAACCCTTTCTTCCGTTTGCTCGCGGAGGGTTTCGGACTCCTTCCGGGAAAGCCGAACTCTATTCTGAGTCGTTGAAGACGCAGGGTCTCGATCCGGTGGTGGAGTTCCGGCCGCCTTTGGAATCGCGACACGCCAAGCAAAATGGACTGCCGCTGGAGTTGCTGGCGCGGAAGGCCGACAACTTTCTCAATACGACGTTCTCCAACGTGCCTTCGGTGCGAGAGATGGAGGAACCGGGATTGCTGGAGATTTCTTCAGTCGATGCGCAGGCGCGGGGCATTGCCGATGGTGACCGGGTCCGGGTCTTTAATCATCGTGGCGAAGTGGAACTGGTCGCGCGAGTGGACGGGAAAGTGCAGGCAGGAGTTGTTTCCGCGACACTGCATTGGGCGAAGATAGCGCCTGGATTTCAGAGTATCAACAGCTTAACCTCAGAAAAACTTACCGACATGGGCAACTCGGCTACGTTTTATTCCGTCTTGGTTGAAGTAGAGTTGTCCAAGCCCAAAAGCAGCCACTAGTGATTTAGCCGGTCGAGAGCCCAATGCTCGGGGATCGCGACTGCCGTGTGGACTAGCGTCTGCGACGACCGAAGGATGCCAAATTGAGAGTCGCAACTTGGACGCTTTCCCTTGGTCTACCGTATAATTGCAGTTTTCTCACATCCCAGAGGCTGAGGTCGTAGCGATTCCTTTTCGCTTTCATCCGGAGAACCTTGTCGCGCCCAAGGCTCCCTGCGTTACGAGGGCAGCAGCGGTGCCATCTCATTCATTCCAGCGGATTTGGAGAGAGTGGGGGTGGCGCGCCTGTGCCTTCGCAATGACGCTGGCCGCCCTGATCGCAGCAGCCAGCATGGCCTATGCCCAGAACAACGATGTGATCTCTGAGATCAATGTGACTGGGAACCGGCGCATTCCCGCCGAAACTGTGAAATCGCGCATTTTCAGCAAGCCGGGTGACATATATGACGCGGCGGCTCTGGAGCGCGATTTCAACTCTCTGTGGAATACGGGCTACTTCGAAGACATCAAGTTTCTACGCGAACAGACGCCGAAAGGCTGGCGGATCATCGTGCAGGTCAAGGAAAAGCCGACGATCCGCACGATCGACTATGTTGGGGCAAGTTCTGTCTCGAACAGCGACATTCTTGACCGGTTCAAGCAGGACAAGGTCGGCCTGACGGTGGAAAGCCAATACGATCCTACCCGCATCAAGAAGGCGGAAGTATCAATCAAGAACCTGCTGTCAGAGCACGGCAGGCAATTCGCGACGATCCGGACCGAAGTGCGTCAGGTTCCTCCTGCGGCCGTGGGCATTACGTTTGTGGTGAAGGAGGGTCCGAAGGTTAAGGTCGGGAAGATTATTTTCCAGGGCAACAAGAACATCAAGAGCCGCGTTCTGCGCGCCGCGATGAAGAATCTGAAGCCGATCGGTATTCCTCACTCCATCTTTCTGGAAAGCCTCTTTGCCAAAACTTACGACGCGACCAAGCTTGAGGAAGACACCGAGCGGGTACGCGCCGAGTATCAGAACCGGGGATACTTCAAGGCGGCGGTGGCCGATCCGAAGACAGTGATCCACGATACGGGCCACAAAGGGTTCCACATTCCTCTGGTGCAATCGGGACCGGGAAAAGCTGTCGATATCACGATGCAGATCGACGAAGGCGACCAGTACCGGCTGGGCAAGATCACGTTCAAGAACAACAAAGCGATCTCGAATATCGCGGCGCTGCGGGCGATGATTCCACTCAAAGATGGCGATATCTTCAGCCGTGAGAAGATCGCGAAAGGCCTGGAGAATCTGCGGAAGGCCTACGGCGAGTACGGATATATCAACTACACCGGGGTTCCGCAGACGACGTTTGATGACGAAAAGAAGCTGGCGAATCTTGAGATCGATGTCGACGAAGGCAAGCAGTTCTACGTGCGGCGCATCGAGTTCCAGGGGAATACGACGACCCGCGACAAAGTGATCCGCCGCGAATTGGCCTTGGAAGAAGGCGGGATTTACAACTCGCGCTTGTGGGAGTTGAGCCTGCTGCGCTTGAATCAGCTCTCGTATTTTGATCAGCTCAAGCCCGATGATCCGAACCTGACGGAAAAGCGGTTGGACGAGAAAAACGGCTACGTGGACCTGACGCTGCATGTCCACGAGAAGGGCAAGAACAGCATCGGGTTGAACGGAGGCGTGAGCGGCCTGGAGGGAGCGTTCATCGGGCTCAACTACTCTACCAACAACTTCTTGGGACGCGGCGAGACGCTGCAGGTGCAGATTAGCCTGGGGAACCTGGCGCGTAGCGTGCTGTTCGGCTACACGCAGCCCTACCTGTTTGACCGGCCGCTGCAGTTTGGATTTACGGTGTTCGGCAACAAGATCAGCTATAACCAGGCGCGGCAGCTCTCGATCTTCAGCGGACAAAACCTGAACCTGCCCAGCGCTGTGCTGCAGAACCTGCAGAACTATTCGCAATCGAGCGCGGGCTTCACGACTTCGCTAAGCTATCCGCTGCGGCGCTCGTTCAAACGGCTGGGCATCACGTATTCGTTCGACCGGTCGACGCTGCTGCCGTTGAGCACGGCGTCGAAGACGCTATTCGACTTTATCGCGTTCCGTGGAATTTCCGGGCCGAATGCCGTGAACGGAATCATCACCAGCAAGATCTTCCCGAATTTCTCGTTCAACACGCTCGACAGCGGCATCTCTCCGCATCACGGACACCAGTTCACAATGGGAGCGGAGTTTGCTGGAATCGGCGGCACGGTGCGGTCCATACGGCCGATCGTCCAATACAAGCGCTTCGTGCCAGTGCAGAAGGGGCGAAACGCCATCGGGTTTAGTGCGAACGGATCGTACATCAGTGGGTTCGGAGGGCTGGTCGCTCCGCCGTTCCAGCGCTTCTACATGGGCGGTGAAAACGATATCCGCGGATTCGATATCCGGTCGATCTCGCCCGTTGCGTTCTTGCCGAGTTCGAACGTCATCACCTTGACCAACCCGGACAATACGCCGGTGTTGAAGGATCCGTCGAACCCACGATTGGGGAATTGGACGATTCCGATTCCGGTCGATCAGATCGTGTTCCCCGGCGGCGACCTGAGCACCTGGGGGAACCTCGAATATCGGTACACGATTGCCGGGCCGGTTGTGCTGGCGCCGTTCGTCGATGCAGGTATCGACTCCATCGTCCGGCCGTCGCAGTTGCAGATTGCGCAGGCGCAATACGATCAGGTGATATCAACTCCCTTTGGCTGTCCGCAGCTGGATACCGGCTTCAATTGCGCTGGCGGCAATGTGTTGAACCCCAAGCCCTCGCAGTTTCTGTCTGTGCTGAGCGCCACCAACTGGAAACTGCGCATGTCCACCGGACTGGAACTGCAGATGTTCCTGCCGGTGATCAATGCGCCGTTCCGCATTTACTGGGCCTATAACCCTTTGCGGCTGGATACGCCGGCGAATCCTCCGATCGCGATTACGCCGGAGATGTTCCCGGGCAGCATCAATCCGGTGACGGGAAAGTGGGAGATGACTGCTGCGGGCGCCTACACTTACAAGCTGGCGAAGCAGACGTACGCGCCCAGTTTCCTGCTGCGCGAACCGCGGAAGACGTTCCGGTTTACGGTGGCGACCACGTTTTAAACAGGTTTGACGCTGCCAGAGCGAGGTCACTATAATGTTGATGATTCACGCCATTGAGTGAAGCTGCAAAGTGTGGACAGCACGTCTGTGCGCGCGGCGTGCGATGCTGGCGAGTCTAGTGCGCCTAGTCCAATGGCGGCCGCTACCGCAGCGGGGACCTCATTCAGTGCGGCCCAGCATTAACTGAAGAAGCGATCCGAGAACGAGATTCGAAGTTATTCGTGGAACCATGTTCCAAGGAGTTCAACCAATCCAATGAAAAGCAAGTTTCTGAGCGTTGTACTGGCGATAGCAGCGACATTCACGTTCTCTGCATTTGCCCAAACCGGCAGTGCTGCCACTCCGTCGAGCGCGGCTGCGCCGACATCCACACCGGCCTCTACTCCTGCGGCAACAGCCCCCGTTCCCACCGGACCGGGGAAGGTAGGAACCATTAACATTCAGGATGCGATTATCGCCTCCAATGAAGGCCGTCGCGATATGGACGCCCTGCAGAAGAAGTATGAACCCAAGCAGGCTGAGCTGAAGAATCAGAACGATGAACTCGAGTCACTCAAGAAACAGCTCACTACTCAGCAGGACAAACTGAACCCGGAAGCGCTGGATACCCTGAAGAGGCAGATCGACGGCAAGCAGAAGTCCTTCGACCGCAACGTGCAGGATGCGCAGGAAGAAGTTGGCAATCAGCAACAGGAGATTGCGGGCCGGATTCTTTCCAAGATGGCACCGCTCATCGTGAAATACGCGCAGGAAAACGGATACACGATGATCATCGACACGTCCAAGCCGTGGCCCCAGAGCCCGGTGCTGTGGTGGAACCCCGATGCGGTAGACATCACCAAGAACGTAGTCGATAGCTACAACGTGCAATCGGGCGTTGCCGCTCCGGCCTCATCGGCAGGCGGGGCAAAGCCCGCGCCGAGAGCTCCGGCCACGACGACACCAAAGCCCGCGACCCCGAAGCCGAGCGAGCCGCCAAAACAGTAACCCAAGCGGACACCCCGGGTGTCCGAAAAGTTCCACGAGGCCGCGTTACGACGCGGCCTTTATTTTTTGTGCGTGCGGCGCCTGCATTTCTTCTCGTGGTGTCCATAGCAGCAGACAAGAGTTCACGCTGGAGGACACCATGTTTGCCGATAGCTTGCTGGAGACTTCCTGGGCCGAGCGGGGACGCCGCAGCTGGATGACCCTGACATCATTCGGACTGCAGGCGGTGATCGTTGGACTGCTATTGCTGATTCCGCTGCTGACGACCGTGGGGCTGCCCTCGGGGCGCACGACGGTTTCGACGCCGATTACCTTGCGGAGGAAAGATCCTGGGCCAGCGCCGCAGCCGCACGGCGGGCGAACCCGCGGAGTGACGATCATACCGTCCATCGGGCGCATTATGGAACCGACACGGATCCCACACGGGATTTCAAACGGGAAAGAGACAACGCAAGTCGCAGGTCCAATAGGGGATCCAAGCCTGCCCATCGGTCCGTATGTTAGCGACGGGCCCGGCCTGCCCATACCATTCAGCGGAACGCAGCCGGTGATGCCCGTGGCTCCAAAACCGGTTACCAAAATATTCCGCACCTCGAGCATATTGCAGGGCAGCCTGATTCGCCGGGTGGAACCGACCTATCCGCCTCTGGCGCGTCAGGCTCGTATTCAGGGAACGGTCGTGCTGGTGGCGGTGATCAGCAAAGCGGGGACGATTGATAACCTGAGGCTGGTTTCGGGGCATCCGATGCTAGTGGGCGCGGCGCTTGACGCAGTGAGCCAATGGCGGTATCGGCCTTACATTCTGAACGGCGACGTCATCGAAGTGGAGACGCAGATCACGGTGAACTTCATGCTGGCTGGACGCTAGAGATTCGGCAGACTTGTTTGTCGAGGCGATGGCGGGAGTAGCCCCAGCGTAACCTCGGCGCGCGGGGCGCTCCCGCTATAATCGCGAGAGTGGCAACGACTGCAGAAATCCTGAGCCGCGCGGCGACGCGTCCGACGTGGGCCGATGTATCGCTGACAACCTTGCGGCAAAACTTCCGAACAGTGCAGAAGCATGTGAGCGCGGCGGTGACGGTGTGTGCTGTCGTCAAGGCCGATGCCTACGGCCACGGCGCGGTGGAATGCTCAAAGTCGCTCGAGGCGGAAGGCGCGAGGTGGCTGGGCGTCACTGCGCTGGATGAGGCGATCCCACTGCGGGACGCTGGAGTGCGGGCGAATATTTTGCTGATGACCGGATTCTGGCGGGGGGAAGAGGCTGAAATCGTGCGCCTGCATTTGACGCCCACGGTGTGGGAGCCGTCGCAAATCGAGTCGCTGGACAAGGCCGCGGCTGGACTTGGAGTGGCGCAGCATCCCGTACACCTGAAGGTCGACACTGGAATGGGTCGGCTGGGCGTGGGGATCGATCAACTTCCGGCAGTGCTCAATGTTTTGCGCTCGGCGAAGCATCTCACCATCGAAGGGCTGTCCACTCATCTGGCATCGTCCGAGATCATGGATGCGCCATCGGTGGCCGAGCAGGAACGCAGTTTCGAAGCGGCGCGGCGCATGGTGCGAGACGCCGGCTTTGAACCCAGGTTCGTGCACGTCGCCAACACCAGCGCGGTGATCTCGCGGCGTGAGACCTGGAACACGATGGTGCGGCCGGGAGTTTCGCTGTATGGGTACTATTTGCCGTTTCAGCGCGCAGGACGCGAGGTTAGCGGCGGCACTCTGCGCTTGCCAGTGAAACCGATTCTTACCTGGAAGACGCGGATCCTGTCGCTACGGAATTTCGGGGCTAACCAAGCCCTCGGATATGGCGCAACTTATGTGACCAAAGCTCCAGCGCAAGTGGCGGTGCTTCCGGTGGGATATGCCGACGGATACAATCGGCAACTTTCGAATCGAGGCCGCGTGATTTTGCGCGAGCACTACGCGCCGATTCTGGGCAGCATCTCGATGGATTTGACCCTGGTCGATGTGACCGGGATTCCGGGGGTTTCCGTCGGAGATGAAGTGATTCTGCTGGGGACGTGCGACGGGCTGAGTGTTGACGCGCTCGAACACGCGCGGCTGGCAAACAGTTCGCCGTACGAAATCCTGTGCAATATCTCAAAGCGCGTGCCCCGGCGGTATGTGAGCTAGTCTTTACGTTCTCCTTTCTTGCGCTTCCATGTACTTTCGCAGCACCGCATTGATCGTCGTCTGGTATCCACGTCCTTGTTTCCGGAAAAATTTGAGCACGTCAGGGTCTAGGCGGAGAGTGATCTGCCGCTTCGGTCCGGGCCAGAGAATGGCGTTGGCAAAGAACTCAGGGCCCAATTCAGGCGAGTCGGAAAGATCGATATCCTCATCCCGCATGGCGTCAATGCGCTTCCAATCCGTCATCGATTGTCTTTTCGAACTCTTTACGCTCACGAATAGTTGCCTTTCTTAGAGAAATGATTCGGATGATTCAACCAGCAACCACGCGTTGATGATCAAACGGTCCCGGCGCACAAGTCCGTGACGCCTGTCACAAAAAGGCGACGTCCATCTCCGGACGTCCCAAAACGGATCGGGGAGTTCACCAGCGGCGGCCCGCCTAAGTTGACAAATACGAGGATCGATAGCGAATTGCTGCCGTTGGCTGAAACTGGCGTAAATGAGGGGCGCTCGCTTGCTAGACTGGAAGGTTCCTTATGCCTTCCCGCTACGCACAGTGGATGTATGACTGGGAGCACCGGCTCACGTCGGTGGACAACAACCGTGTAGTCCGTCCGCTGGAGTGGGGGGTGGAGTGGGCTGGGGAATGGCCCTGCCGTAACGGGCATTCTCCCCGGCAGGCGGCCGAGAAGCCCGAACAATTCTTTCTGGATTACAACCGCCGCATCGTAGCTTCGAGTGACGAGTACTATTCCTACACGAAACCGCACGACTTCCGACTGGAGCAGCGCGAGGTGCAGGTTTTCTCGACCCGCGAAGTGCCAGATCCGAAACTTGAAGCCAAGCTAAAAGGGACGTTTGGGGAATTTCTGCGATTCACCTCTCCTGTAAGCACGCCGTATCCCGAAAACAATGTGGCGAATGCGCGCTGGTTTCCCGCGCGTGGACGGCGAGCGGTGATTCTGCTGCCGCACTGGAATTCCGATGCAATTGCCTACGTCGGCCTATGCCGCGTATTCAACCTGCTGGGGATTGCCGTTCTACGGCTGAGCCTGCCGTATCACGACATTCGGATGCCGGCCGAAATCAGGCGCGCGGACTACGCGGTTTCGGCGAACATCGGGCGCACTCTCGACGCCACACGCCAAGGCGTGATTGATATTCGTTGCTGCCTCGACTGGCTCGAACAGCAGGGCTACTCGAATCTCGGCATTGTGGGCACGAGCCTGGGGTCGTGCTATGCGTTCATTGCGGCGGCGCATGATCCGCGGATTCGGGTGGCGGCTTTCAATCATGCGTCCACGTATTTTGCCGATGTCGTGTGGCATGGGCAATCGACCCGGCACATCCGCCAGGGAATTGAAGAGAGGATTGATCTGGAAGAATTGCGGAATGTCTGGCGGGCGATCAGTCCAATGTCGTACTTCGAGCAGTTCTCGCGCTGGCCCAAGAAATCGCTGATTGTCTATGCGGCATACGATTTGACCTTCCTGCCGGAATTTTCGCGGCAGGTGGTTGAGGAGTTTGCTCGGCATGGGCTGGAGCACAAGGTGGCGGTGCTGCCGTGTGGTCACTACACAACCGGGGAGACTCCATACAAGTACATGGATGGGTGGCAGTTGGTTTCGTTTCTGCGGTCGGCGTTTTGAAATGCGATCACCACGAAGGACACTAAGGAACACGAAGGAGAATTGCGGCATGGACTTCGATCACATTTCCGCGTCCGATGTGATGGAATCCCGGCGCGGGGAGTTTGTGATCAGTACAGACCGCGCCCGGCTCGATCTGGACCTAATCCACGGATTCCTCACGAGTTGCTATTGGGCGAAAGGGATTGCGCGGGATGTGGTGGAACGATCGATCGAGCATTCGTTGTGCTTCGGGATTTATCATGAGGTGGGCGAAAAATCCCCACTGCTGGCAAAACCGGCCAGAAGTGGGGCACCCCAAGTCGGGTTTGCGCGGGTGATCAGTGACTTCGCCACCGTGGCATATCTCGGTGACGTGTTCGTGCTCGAAACGTATCGCGGGCGCGGGTTGAGCAAGTGGATGATGGAGTGCATCCTGCAGCAGCCTTCCCTGCAAGGGCTGCGTCGATGGATTCTGCTGACCCGGGATGCGCATGGGCTTTACGCGAAGTCTGGATTCACACCGCTGAAAGCGCCGGACCGCTACATGGAGTTGCGCCGGGCCGATATGTACGAAATCAGGGAAACGAAATGAAAAACACGAAGATGTACCGTCCGCTGTACGAAGCCGATCCGCAGATTGCCGCGGCCATTGATAATGAAACGCGGCGCCAGCACGAAGGGTTGGAGCTCATCGCGTCGGAAAACTTTGTCAGCGAAGCTGTGCTCGAAGCTGCCGGATCGGTATTCACGAACAAGTATGCCGAAGGATATCCGGGAAAGCGCTACTACGGCGGATGCGAGTTCACCGATGTCGTGGAGAATCTCGCTCGTGACCGAGCGAAGCAACTTTTCGGCGCGGAACACGCCAACGTGCAGCCGCATGCAGGGTCGCAGGCCAATATGGAAGCGTATGCCGCCGTGCTCCAACCTGGCGACACGATCCTCGGGCTGAATCTGGCGCATGGCGGACATCTGACGCACGGACATCATCTGAATTTTTCCGGCAAGACCTACAAGATCATTCCTTACGGCGTGACCAAAGAGAGCGAGACGATCGACTACGACGAACTGGAGAAGCTCGCCGAGAAGGAACGGCCGAAGCTGATCATTGGCGGCGGCAGCGCATATCCGCGGATCATTGACTTTGCCCGCATGCGGCAGATCGCGGACAAAGTCGGCTCGCTCTATCTTGTGGATATGGCGCACTTCGCCGGACTGGTGGCGGGAGGCGCGCATCCTTCACCGGTTCCGCACGCGCACATTGTTACTTCGACTACCCACAAGACATTGCGGGGCCCGCGGTCGGGGATGATTCTGTCCAAAGCAGAATTCGCTCAGGCCATCGATAAAGTTGTATTCCCGGGGATGCAGGGCGGGCCGCTGGTGCACATCATCGCGGCGAAAGCAGTTTGCTTCCAGGAGGCGATGCAGCCTGATTTCCGCGATTACGCGCGGCAGATCGTGGCCAATGCCAAGGTGCTGGCGCAGACGCTGGCGGACGAAGGCTTCCGCATAATCTCCGGTGGAACCGATACTCACCTCATGCTGATCGATGTGTTCTCGAAGGGCATGCTGGGCAGCGAGGCGGAGAAGGCGCTGGGTGAGGCGGGAATCACGGTGAACAAGAATGCGATTCCGTTTGACACGAATCCTCCGATGAAGCCGAGCGGGATTCGCATTGGCACGCCGGCCTTGACGACGCGTGGGATGAAGGAAGCTGAGATGCGGCAGATCGGGCGCTGGATCGCCGAGGTCCTACTGCATCGCAATGACGCTGCCGTGCTGAGCAAGGTCCGCAAGCAGGTGCTTGAGCTGTGCGAAGCCTTCCCGCTCTATGCGGAACGGCGGGCCAAGGCTCAGGCTGAGGTGCGGGCGTAATTCAACTACACCGCCCTACTCAATTGTGTTTAAATTTCATCGGTGAAGATCGCCCTCGATATCCGGCGGATGACGGAGTTCGGCGTCGGCACGTACATCCGCAATATTGTTCGAACGCTTTGCCGGCTCGATCATGAGAACGAGTATTTCCTGATTGGCCCTCCGGCAAAGGTCCAGGAAATCGGGCCGCTGCCCGCGAACTTCCACCACACTCCTGCTGAGGCGCCGGAGCGCACGTTTCAAGGCTATCGTGAGTTCCGGACTGCGTTGAAGCGGCTCAATTGCGATCTGGTCCATATCCCCAACCTGTTTTCGGTTCCGCGCATGATGCCGTGCCCGTACGTGATGACGGTGCACGACATGTTCGAACATATGTCTGGCGTCCGCCAGCAGACGGGCTTCTGGGGAACGTGGCACATGCAGATGACCCGGCAGGTGTTGCGCGGGGCGGCCCGGATTTTTGCAGTTTCAAATTTCACGTGCACCGAGATTGAGAAGCTGTTCGAAATTCCGTCCAGCCGGATCGAGGTGGTCTACAACGCCATCGACGAACGGTTTCTGCACGGGCATGCCAGCCCGGCCGATCGTGAATTGATCGCCGAGCGGTATCAGGTGACCTATCCATTCCTCCTGTATGCCGGCCGCATCAGCCCCCACAAAAATGTGGTGCGCATGATCGAGGCATTTTCGGCGTTGAAGACGGAACTGGAAAGGGACCAGGCTTATCCCGACCTGAAGCTCATCATTATCGGAGACGATCTGTCGGGCAACCCGGACTTGCGGCGGACCGTGGTGCGAAGCGGAGTCCAGAACGACGTGCGGTTCCTGGGCTTCATCCCGATCGAGGTGCTGCGTATTTTTTATGACTCGGCGAAGATCTTTGTGTTCCCGTCACTCTATGAGGGGTTTGGTCTGCCTCCGCTCGAAGCCATGGCGCACGGAACGCCAGTGGTGACTTCGAACGCGACGTCCCTGCCGGAAGTGGTGGGGAACGCGGCGGTGCTGGTGAATCCTGAAAATGTATTTGAGATCATGCGGGCGCTGCACCGCGTCCTGATGGATAAGGCACTGCGGGAGCGCATGAAGGAGCGCGGCTACAAACAGGTGACGCGGTTCTCGTGGGAGAGTTCGGTACTGCGCGTGTTGGATGCCTACCGCCAGGTCGCGCAGTGCGAGCGTGCCGAGTCGAGATCGCACGCGGCGGATTGAAGAGTGAGCTACGCCGGAGCCGAGCGCAACCACCTATCATCCAAAGCTTCTCAAGAAAATCAAAATCCCCACCCCTTCGACTTCGCTCAGGGCAGGCTCTGTCGCACAAAACGCGAAAAGGATGGGGCACCCACACGCGTTCATCCTCTTGAGTGGGCCGCATCTTGTGGGCTGGTGAATGCCGGTGCTACTTCAGCAGCGGCTGCCCGGGGGACATGATGGCGAGCTTGTGCAGCTTGGCGGTGATGCGGCTGCGGTCGGCGTCGGTTTTGGCGTCGGTCAAGCGCTTGCGTAATTGAACAATCTTTTCTTTGCGGGTACGGCGCCGGCGAATCTCGGGCCGGCGACTGGGTGCGGACATGCGGTGCTCCTGAATTCCTGAATTGAAGTGAAGCGGCTGAACCCCAGCTCACAGCCGGAGGCAGACACACATTTCATTCAATCTGATCGCGTGCCAACTGTCAATTCTCGCGTCAGCCTTTGTCGGCGGCGCCAGTCCGGTCGAACTCCGGAGTCGCTGCTGAACCTCCGGAGAAAGCGATAACGACGTCTCAGTTGGCGATCGATGACACGTGAGGATATACTCCGCGCAAACGCTATGCACGTCGTCTTGGCTATTTCTGAAGGGTTTCGCAATCGGATACTCGTCGCTGTTGCAGTAACGTTGGTATGTGTCACATCTAGTGCACAAGTAAGAGCGAAAGCGCCTGCGGAGGACAGTTCCAGCGCCGCAGAGCGCGGAATTTCCCTGGCATCGAAAGGGCGGTGCAAGGCGGCTCTGCCGATCCTCAAAAAGGCGGTTGCGGAAATTGCGACTAAGGACTTGAAGTATGACGTACTGATGTCAACAGCGCGCTGCGCCATGGGACTGGAGCAGACGGAGACTGCCGTCAGAACGTTGCTCGAGCTCAACCGCAGCTTTGCGAAGGATCCTGAAGTTCTGTATCTCACAACGCATTACTACTCCGAGCTGGCGCTGAAGGCGTCGCATGAGCTGGCGTCGGCGGCTCCCTCGTCGGCGCAGGCACAGCAGCTTGAGGCGGAGGCGTCCGAGTCCCAAGGCGACTGGGATAAGGCGGTCACCCAGTACCAGAGAATTCTCGAGCAAAATCCGCAGCGCCATGGGATTCATTACAGGCTTGGAAGATTGTTTCTGACGAAGACTCCTCCGGATTCCGCGGACGCGAAGAGGGAATTTGCAGAGGAATTGAAGATTGACCCCAACAGCGCCGCGTCTGAGTTTCTGCTGGGCGAAATTGCGCGACAGGCAGGGCAGTGGGAAGAGGCGATCGGCCACTTTGGGAGAGCCACAACATTGGATGAAGGGTTTGTGGAGGCCTACCTTGCGCTGGGGATCTCGATGAACGCTGCCGGGAAGTTTGCCGATGCGGTCACGCCGCTGGAAAACTATGTGAAGATGCAGCCCGATGATCCGGCGGGTCACTATCAGTTGGCAACGTCGTATGCGCGCACCGGCCGCAAGCAAGATGCGCAAAGAGAGATGGCATTGCAGCAGGAGACGGCCGCGAAGGCGCCGCGTACTTCTCCGCAACAATAGAACGATCGGGACCGAATGATGAGACGTCGGAAGGCGCGGGGCCATACATTTTCTCGCCGCAGATTTCTTCAGTTACTGGGGGCTGCCGGGGTCGGAAGCGGAATCTGGGCGCCTGCTCTGTTCTCGGCCGCGGACGCAGTCGCATCGAGTGCCGCGTTCGAAGAGATTCCCGCGACCGCCAGCGGCATCGCGTGGACGCATGTCAGCGGCCGTTCGCCGATGGCCCACCTGCCCGAAACCGTCGGCGCGGGCTGCGCCTTTGTTGATTACGACAATGACGGGTGGATGGACATTTACCTCGTAAACAGCGGGCCCTGCGATTTTTACGAGCCGTCTACACCACTGCGCAATGCCCTTTACCACAACAATCGCGATGGCACGTTCACTGATGTAACGCAAAAAGCGGGTGTGCCAGGAAATGCGTATGGCATGGGAGTCGCCGCCGGGGATTATGACGGAGACGGCTGTCCGGACTTGTATGTCACGCAGTATCCCCACAGCATCCTCTATCACAACAATGGAGACGGGACCTTCACGGACGTGACGGCCAAAGCTGGAGTCGCAGCACCCGGATGGGCGACCAGTGCGGTATGGTTCGACTATGACGACGATGGGCGACTCGATCTGTTCGTATGCCGGTTTGTCGACTACAGCAAGGCAAAACTGAAGTTCTGCGGCGACCTGATCACGGGAGAGCGTCACTACTGCATTCCGAGCATCTACGACGCGATGCCGTGCTGGCTATTTCATAACAATGGAGACGGCACGTTCACCGATGTGAGTAAGGCATCAGGGATTGCGCAGTCGCGCGCCAAGGCCTGGGGAGTTGTGGCCGCCGATGTGAACAACGATGGACGAATGGATCTGTACGTGACCAACGACACCGTGCCGAATTTTTTGTTTGCCAACCGGGGTAAAGGACGATTTGAAGAGATCGGGATTCTTGCGGGCGTGGGCGTCAGCAGCTTTGGCAAAGCCCGCTCGGGGATGGGAGTCGACGCGGCGGACTACGATCAAGATGGGTGGATCGACCTGTTCGAAGCCAATGTTGATCAGGAGATGTACTCGCTCTACCACAATGATAAGGACGAAGTGTTCAGCGACGTTTCCAATCCCAATGGGATCGGAGTGGCGACGCGGCTGATGAGCGGCTGGGGTCTGAAATTTCTTGATTACGACAATGACGGCGATCTTGACCTGCTGCTTAGCAACGGGCATCCCGACGACACCGTCGAGAAGAGGATCGAAGGGGTAAAGTTCCGGGAGCCGATGTTGCTGTTTCACAATACGGGCAAGGGATTTCAGAATGTCAGCCAGCAGAGCGGCGTAGCTTTTTCGAAGCCACTCGCGGCTCGCGGCCTGGCGATCGGAGACTTCGACAATGATGGCGCGGTGGATTTGTTGATCTCCCAGAACAACGGCGCGCCAATTCTCCTGCACAACCTGGCGGGGCGAGAGAATCACTGGTTGGGAGTTCGTTTGGTGGGAACGAAATCGAACATCGACGCAATCGGCGCGAAGATTACATACCAGGCGGGTGACTTGCTGCGACATAAGTTCAAGGTGGGTGGCGGAAGCTATCTTTCGTCGCACGACCCCCGAATGGTTCTGGGACTCGGCAAGCGAACGAAGATCGATTGGCTCGAAGTAGAGTGGCCGCAGCCGAGCGGGAAGAAAGAACGAGTTAGTGATCTGCCGATCGACAGATACGTCACGATCGTTGAGGGAGAGGGCAAGTGGAAGTAGAGCAGTGAGGCGGGGAAGCCTGGTGATGAGCACCGTGCAGGCGAGTAGCTGGAAACTCGTGGTCGTGATGGGCCTTGTGCCATGTTGTCCCTGCCTTGGTCAGGTCCCATCTGCAAGGCAGCCTGTTTCCGGACCAGATCGCGCGAATCAATCCATTGACCAGAACGCATCTTCGACGTCGCTGCAATCTGAATCGGCGCAGGCGCGAGATGACCTGGAGCGTGGAACCGCTCTTACGCGCCAAGGCCGATTCAAGGAAGCGATCCCACATCTGCTGGCAGCCCGTGGAAATGTGAGGAATGAATACGCTCTCGAATTCAACCTGAGCTTGTGCTATGTCGGAGCGGGTGAGTACAAGAATGCGGTTGAGGTTCTCGGCGGACTGCGGCGACAAGGCCATGAGAATGCTGACGTCGAGAATCTGTTGGCGCAGGCTTATATCGGCAATGGCAACCGTAGCGATGCTCTGGCCGCCCTTGAACGTGGCGCTGCGATTTCCCCGCAGAACGAAAAACTTTTTATTTTTGTCGCCGATGCCTGCACGGAAAATCAGGATTTTGAACTCGGTTTGAAAGTAGTGGAGATCGGGCTGCGCAATCTTCCGCAATCGGCGCGGCTGCACTACGAAAGAGGACAGTTCCTGACGCAGCTGGATCAGTTCGACCGCGCCAAGGCGGATTTTGAATTAGCCGGCAAACTTGGGCAGGGCAGCGAGATCGGATATCTCTCTGCGGCGTACGAGAATCTGCTCAGTGGCAATATTCCTGAAGCCATTCGAATGGCACGCGATGGCAGGAAGCATGGATTTCAGAGTCCGGCTCTCCTCGTGATTCTGGGGAAGGCGTTGCTGCGGTCCGGGATTGTTCCCGGCCAGCCCGAATTCGCCGAAGCGCAGGACGCTCTGGAGAAGTCAGTCGCACAGCATCCAAATGATCCTGCGTCGCAAATTGCGCTCGGCCAGGTCTATCTACTGGGCGGTCGCCTTGATGATGCCATTGCGCATCTGGAGGATGCGCGGCAGATGAGACCCTATCAGCCGTCGATCTATGCGAGTCTGGCCAAGGCATATCAGCGTAAGGGAGACTCACAACGCGCACAGGAAGCGCTGGCGAAGCTGGAGAGTTTGAATCAGGCACAAGCGGAGCGAATCCGCTCTGCACCGGGCGAGCGGAAGATGAGCTACGGGGGGAACTCCTCGCCCTCGCCACAGTGAAACAGTTTTGGTGGGGCAAGAGTTTTGTTGGAGCCGTTTTAGGAAAGTGTTGTAGTCTCCTTATCGTGTCATCCTGACCGGCGTTGTTTGCCGCGAAGGGCCTGTGAACTCGCTTGTGCGCCGGTGGTGCCGGCGAGTTGCATAGGTCCTTCGCCGCAAAGGACGCGGCTCAGGATGACATTGTGATGGATACAGTAATAACAAAAGAGCTCTAGCGAGAGACAGTGATGCGCGGGAATGGACGTTCTACGATCCCTGCTCCCTCTTTCACCGCAATGATCTGGTCCGCTTTGATGTTTGCAAGCTTGGTTACGCTGGCGCTGGGCCAGACAATCTCAATCGAATCTACGGATGATCGCTGGCCCAACCCGAAATGCAGCCGCGGATCCTGCGCGGACTGGTAGCTCATCCCGCCTTTTCTCTGGTCATAGAGAAGGAGACCTCCCGCTGTGACTTTGACGCGCGCGCCCACGCCGTCGCGGTTCGACTTGGTTCCGATCAGGAGGATTTCCAGCCAGTGGTTCGCATTGCCGCCATCATTGCGCAGGAGTTGTGGGGTTTGTCCGCAATTGTTGATGAGAATGTCGAGATCGCCATCGTTGTCGAAGTCGCCGATGGCCGCGCCGCGACTTACGCGAGGCAGTTGAAAGTCCGACCCAAGCTGGTCGCTGACGTTCTCGAAGATGCCACGGCCCGTGTTGCGGAACATCATCTTAGGCTCGGCGTACTTGGTGTCGGCGTGGTAGCGCTCGATGTTATCGAGCACGTGGCCGTTCGCCAGGAAGAGGTCACGCCAGCCATCGTTGTCGTAATCCATGAAGCGCGCCCCGAAGGTGCTCATGTGATACGTCGAGTACGACAGCTTCGAGCGGAGAGTCGCATCTTCGAATGTCTGGTCGCCCATGTTCTGGTAAACGCGCGCGAGTTGCATATCCAGATGGCCAACGATGAGATCCTGTCGCCCGCTTCCCGTGGTGTCGGCGGCGTCGGTGCCCATGCCGGCTTCGAACTGTCCATCGGCGCTGACGGCGACTCCGGCGACATATCCCACTTCGCGAAAAGTCCCATCACGATTGTTGTGAAACAGGAAGTTGGGCATGTGGTCGTTGGCGATGAAAATGTCCTGCCAGCCGTCGTTGTCGTAGTCGAATGTCACCACTCCGAGGCTGTTCCCTCCCTTCAATCCGACTCCGGAGGACTTGCTGACGTCGATGAAAGTGCCGTCCCCATTGTTGTGGTAAAGAGTCGGAGGCTGGCCGTGAAAGTCATCAGGATGGCAGTAGCTGCGCATGCCGGGGGCGCGATCGCCGCAATAGAAGTTGCGCTTGGGGGACCAGTCGACATAGTTGGCAATGATGAGGTCGAGTTTGCCGTCGTTGTCATAGTCGAACCAGGCCGCGCTCGACGCCCACAATCCCGAGTTCTGTACGCCCGCTCGAGCGGTCGTATCGGTGAAGGTGCCGTCTCGGTTGTTGTGGTAGAGAATGCAGCGGCCGTAACCGAGCACGAACAGGTCGGGAAAGCCATCGTTGTCGTAATCGCCGACAGCCACGCCCATTCCGAAAAGTCCGTCGGCCCCGACTCCAGCTTTGGAAGTGACGTCGGTGAAACTGCCGTCGCCATTGTTGCGGTAAAGAGCGCTGCGCAGCGGCTGTTGCGGCGTGTATACGCGGGTGGCGGCGCCATTCACCAGGTAGAGGTCGAGCAGGCCGTTCTGGTCGTAGTCGATCCAGCCACATCCGGAGCCCATGGTCTCGATCAGATACTTCTCCGCAGAGGACGCGTTGGCGTGGCGGAAGGTAATGCCTGCCTGTGCCGCGACGTCAAGGAAGGTGACACGGCTCCGGTTCTCTGGATGGAAGGTTCGGGCGGGGGTGGCGAGTGCCAACGAGAGATAGCCCAGCTGCTTGAGTAGCTCGCGTCTGGAGACGCCGGACGGCTTCACGGGTGCCTTTCTATGGGGGTTCCGGTGGGCATTGTAAGGGCATCCGGACACCAGAGAAACTTTGAGGTTGACAACGACGGCGAATAAAGTATACAAAATCCCGCAATTGGGAAAACGTTTGCTGAAACCCTGTGCGGGGGGAGTCTCGGGATTTGCCGGACGTTCTAGTCGCCAGGCATCGTGAGGAGGAATCATGAAGTTCGCCACGAAATCTGCAGCATGTGTCGTGATCGCCCTTGCGGCTTTCCTTGTAATCCGTGTGCCTAGCGTTCAGGCCCAGCACGGCTCTGAGGGCACCGTAACCATTACGGTTCTGGATCCGAGCGGCAGCGTGGTACAAGGCGCCGATCTGGAACTTCGCGATATCGCGACCAACAGCATCCGCAGAGCGACTACTCAGGAGCAAGGTATTCATACGTTCCCGAGCTTGTCTCTGGGCAAGTACAGCCTGACGGTGAAAAAAGCAGGTTTCCAGAGCCAGGAATTTACTGACGTGATTGTCCAGGCGGCGAAGACAACTGACATTACTGCGAATTTGAAAGTCGGCGCGATCAGCGAGACGGTGCAGGTTACAGGCGGCACAGCCCCTCTCGTGGAGACGACCACGAATGCGATCGGAACGAATATCGACATGAAGCAGATCGAGGATCTGCCGCTGCAAGGCCGCAACTTGGCAGCGCTGTCGCAACTGGTGCCCGGGTACGGCGGCGTCAATGGATCCGGAACGTACGACGGGCTTCCGGCCATCGCGCAAGGGAACAACATCGACGGCGTCATCAGTAGCACGAGTCGCATGAAATTTGGCGGAAATGACGCTCCGGATTTAGAGCCGCGATTGGAATCCATGCAGGAAATGACGGTCCAGACCGAGCAATTGAACTTGGACCAGGGATTTGGCCAGTCCAATATGCAGCTCAATTTTGTGACTCGCCGAGGTAGCAATGCCTTTCACGGCCGAGTCTATGAGGATTTCAGAAACTCATCTCTCGATGCAAACAGTTGGCTCAATGACTCCCTCACAGCGATCGATCCAACCAATCCGGTGAAGAAAAATCATCTGATCCTCAACGAGTTTGGAGTGAGCGTCGGAGGCCCGATCATCAAAGACAAGCTCTTCTTCTTTGGAACGTACGCCGAGAGCAAGCAACCGGGCGCGTACACCGCGTTGAATTACCTGTTCACCCAGGCAGCGCAAACCGGTAATTTCAGCTACAACGGGAACACCGTCAACCTTTTTACGCTGGCAGCAAACTGCAACGCTAACCCCTCATGTGCGCAGGGTCAAACCTTGCCCACACAAGTGAATCAAAACAGCACTCAGAAGGTATTCAGTGCTGCCAATAGCGCCGCGTCTGCGGGTAATCTGAGTCCGAATGCAGGCGATCCCAATCTTCAGAACCTGAATTGGAAAGTGCCGAATCCAACCACTCAGTACTTTCCCACAGTCCGTGTAGATTTCGACGCTTCGCAGAAAATGCGTTTCAACCTCGCCTGGAACATGACCAAAATTAACCGCTCAGGAGATCCCGGTTCGCCACCCGACTTTCCGGGATCCGATTGGGCGAAGACCGGAGCCGGGTATGCCGCCAAGTTTTACACCGCTGGCTTTGGTTTCGATTGGACACTGTCTCCGACCATAGTCAACGACTTTCGCGGGGGCTACCTGTACCACGCCGAGCAGTTTGCTGCGGGCGCGAGTCCGCTAGACATAAATAGCCCGCAACTGGGATGGAGTTACACTAATATCGGCGGACCGCAAAACACCATGATGTCGGGGACGGTCTTCAACACGGGTGTCCAAACTCTATATCCGATCTTTAATGTGTCCGACACGATGACCTGGCAGCATGGTGCGCACACCATGAATTTCGGGTTCTCGTGGTGGCGCGAGCAGAACCACTATTACAACCCTGTGCAAGGCTTTCCCGTTGCCAATTTCGGATTGGCTACTGGAGATCCTGCGCGTAACGCCTTTACGGCTGGTGGAACCCTTCCGAATACAACTGCCAACGACACGAATATCCAAGCCGAAGCGCAGCAACTCTACGCAATCCTTGCGGCTCGGATCGCGAGTGTGGGCGGAAGCTATGCCTTTAACCCAGCAACCAATGACTACACGCCCGCGGTGGGAAGGTACAACCTTGATGAGGTCACTGGCGGCACTGGCCTGTTCTTTCAGGATTCCTATCGAATAAAGCCGAATCTCACGCTCAACTTTGGGCTGCGCTGGGACTTTACCCGAGCGGACAGGGATCTTACCAATCTCTATCACTCGGTGACGACCAGCTCTATGTTTGGTCCGTCCGGAGTTTGGAATCTCTTCAATCCAGGTTCCTTCAAGGGCGATCCGAATCCGTCCGTGATTCAGATCAGCCAAGCCTACCAAAATTGGAATGTATCCCCGCAACCTGCCATTGGCATCGCATGGAATCCCTCCAACAATGGATTCGGTAGGCGGCTAGGTGGGGACAAGACCGTGATTCGCGCCGGTTTCTCGTTAAGGAAACTCACCGAGCCCCAGCAATACGTATGGAACCAGGCTACGGATTATCAGGCCTACTACTATCAGATATTCGCTCTTAACGCGAATGCCACTGGGCAGCCGGGCACGTTTGTGCCCGGAACATTGTCGATGGATAATTTCACTCCTGGCGGCGATCCGACCACTGCGTTCGGAATACCCTACATACGCTCGCCGCAGACTTACCTCAAGACGGAACCGGCAGCGGATTTCACGTTCCTCGGCGGACCAGGCTTCTTCGGACCTCTGAATGGGATTAAGTCAGATATTCAACAGCCCTACACTGAGTCGTGGAATTTGGGCGTCCAGCGTCAACTGGGCGAAAGCCGTGCTCTCGAGTTGCGCTATGTTGGCAGTCGTACTCTGCGCCAATGGATCACAGTCAATCCAAATGAAGTTAACATCTTCGAGAACGGCTTTCTTAGCCAGTTCAAGGCAGCGCAACAGAACCTTGCCATAAATGCAGCCAACGGCATCACTTCATTTGCTAACAATGGTTTTGCCGGCCAGCAGGCCTTGCCTATTTTCGATGCAGCATTCGCCGGTGAGGCATCTGGCGGAGCTGGTGTACCGTTAGCGGACTACGGTGACAGCGGATTCATCACCCAATTAAATAACGGAGCCGCAGGCGCCATGGCTGGCGTGCTCGCTAATATCAACGGCGCTGCGCCTTATTTCTGCAATCTAGTCGGGGCAAGTTTTGCTCCCTGCGTCAACAATGCAGGCTTCCCTTCAACCAATCCGGGAGCGGGATATCCGATCAACTTCTTTGTAGCGAATCCCTACGGCGTTGTTCCGGGCGGCCCGGGCGGAACTTATGCGGTCGCAGAGGGCTACTCCAATTACAACGCGATGCAAGTCGACTTCCGGCAACGGCAGTGGCACGGAATGCAGTTTGACGCAAATTACACATGGAGTCACACGCTTGGTACGGGAACTCAGAACAATTGGCAGGGCCAAACCAACGTTTTCACTCTGCGCAATATGCGCCTGAGTTACGGACCAGCTCTGTTTGACCTTAAACACGTCATCCACATCAGCGGGAGCTACGATCTACCATTTGGGAAGGGCAGGCAATTTGCGAATCGCGGCGGCGTTGTTGACCACATCATCGGAGGTTGGACGGTGGGCACGATCTTAACCTTCCAGACCGGAGCTCCGTTTTATCTGATCGGGGGAACCAATACCTTTAACGACTACGGTGATGGCGGCATCGTACTCAACGGCATAACGGCTGCACAGTTGCAGAGTGGAGTGGGCTCGTACCACATACCCGGGACGACGAGCGTCGCCTTTATCAATCCTAAGTACCTCAATCCCAGCGGAGGGGCCAATCCGGCGTTTATTTCGCAGAACACTACACCCGGTACAATCGGGCAACGTGTCTGGCTTTACGGACCGCATAACACGTTCGACGATATCTCGATCACCAAACGCTTCCCGATCACCGAGAGGATCCGTTTCAGCCTGCAAGCTGAGATGCTCAATGCATTCAATCACCCGACTTTTGGTCCCGGAGCAACCAACGGAGCTGCGAACTTTGGTTTCAACGTCATTCAAAGTGGGGGATTTGGGCTTAGCAATGGAACCCTCTCCAATGCGAACGCGGGCAATCCCAACAGCCCGAACGGGGGGGCGCGCGTGATCGAATTGCGAGCGAACGTGGAATTCTGATTGTCTCGCATGAATAGGGCGCCTCTGCCGGCTCTGGGCGAGACCGGCAGGGGCGCTTCTAGCAACCAGCCGATTTTTCTTCCAGGGGGCGACAATTCTTAACCTCCGATCTTGGGTACTTCCGGTCGCGCTGTTGTCGTCTCTTCTTGTGCCTCGACTGGCGGCGCAAGGGAAGCAAGAGGACTATGAACGGGCGCAGCAGTTTCTTCCGGGAAATCTGCGACATCTCGTGTACGTTGCTGACGTAAACCCGCACTGGATTCGAAAGACAAGCCGGTTCTGGTATCGCAAGTCCTCCCCCAGCGGTAATGAATTCATTCTCGTCGACTCGGAGCGGGACGCCGCCGGTCCCGCGTTCGACCATGCGCGCCTTGCCGCCGCCCTGTCTCACGCGAATAAACAGGAATACTCTTCATCCGACTTGCCTTTTCGAGAGTTTGAGTTTGCGGATGACGGCAAGGCAATCCGCTTTTCACTCGACGGGGCAGAGTGGACCTGTTCCCTTGCCGGCTACGAGTGCAAGAGCGATCCTGCCGAACCGAAACACTCGAATGAAGAACTCTCGCCCAACAAGCGCTGGGCTGCTTTTGTTCGAGACCACAATCTTTTTTTGCGTGACGTCTCCACGGGCACCGAGTTGCAACTGACGCAGGATGGAGTGAAAGGCTGGGACTATGCCACTCCACTTCCCTCGCTGCGGTTGATGGTTGATCAGGGCACAGAGGATGTGAAGCAGCCCGCCGCGGTGTTCTGGGCGCCAGACTCCTCCAAGCTGGTCACCTATCGCATTGATTCCCGAAATTCTGGGCGCTTTACCAGCGTGCAATTCGTTCCGCCGAACCAACTCCGGCCGAAGGCATTCACCTACGTCTATCCATTGCCGGGTGAGGTGCTGGCCAAGGCGGAGCCCATCATCTTTGATATTCAATCTGGGCGACGTACGGATGTGAAGTCTGCTTCCATTGAATTGCCGTTTCAGGAGGGTCCCGGGTTTGAGTGGTTTCCTGACAGTAAGGGCGTCTACTACGACTACGACGAACGTGGATACAAGGCGAAGGAACTTCGTGTGGTTGACGCCTCCACCGGAGAGCAAAGAGTCCTGGTGCGCGAGCAGTCGGACCCGTATGTGGATCCCGGCGAAACATTCTATCGGTTCATAAAAGGCACGGGCGAGATTCTGTGGAGTTCCGAACGAGACGGTTGGAATCATTTGTATCTTTACAGCAAAACCGGACAGCTTGAGAACCAGATCACGCAGGGCCACTGGGTGGTTCAACAGATTGAATATGTCGATGAACCGAGTCGCCGCGTGTATTTCACGGCCAGCGGACGCGAGAAGGATGAAGACCCCTATCAGACTCATCTGTACAGCTCCGGCTTCGACGGCAAGGGACTTCAGTTGCTTACGCCCGAGAACGCGACTCATTCCGTCAATTTTTCGGGGGATGGCGCTTACTTCATCGATACCTACTCACGTCCGGATCTGCCGGTCAAGGCAGTGTTGCGGCGGGCGAAAGACGGCTCACCGCAGCGGACCCTCGAAGAATCTGATTCCTCTTGGTTGACGAAGATGGGATGGAAAGCGCCGGAGCCATTTCAGGGGAAGGCGGCCGACGGTACGACTGATTTATATGGACTCATCTGGCGTCCGTCGAATTTCGACGCGGCAAAGAAGTATCCCATCGTCGAATTCGTCTATACGGGATCGCAATCTTTTTTTGTGCCCAAAACTTTTAATACGTTCTGGCTTCAGTCCATGGCCGAACTGGGGTTTGTGGTCGTGATGATCGACGGGCGCGGCACGTCCGGACGATCACGCGCCTTTCATCTGTTCTCGTACCGGAACCTGGGCGGTGCCTTCGAAGATCATGTGGCGACGATCAAGCAGATGGCGTCGCGTTACCCCTACATGGATGTCGAGCGCGTTGGAATCTTCGGAACGTCGGCAGGCGGTTATGGTGCGGCTCATGCCATGCTGGCGTTTCCGGATTTCTACAAAGTCGGGGTCTCCACTTCTGGTGATCACGATGCACGGCTCGATAAGGCTTGGTGGAACGAACTCTACCAGGGATATCCCGTGCAGGAAGATTACGTGGAGCAATCGAACGTCACCATGGCGAGCCGGTTGAAAGGACACCTGCTTCTGGAACATGGAGACATCGATGACAACGTGCATCCGGTAGAAACCATGCGTTTGGCCGATGCGCTCATAAAGGCCAATAAAGACTTCGACATGCTGTTCGTGCCCAACATGTTTCATGGAGAGAGCGGGGAACACGCGCACTACCTGGTGCGCCGGCGCTGGGATTACTTCGTGCAACACCTACTCGGAGTTATACCGCCGGCCAACTTCGAGGTTAAGGAAGAACGAGAACCGGAGAGATCCAGAAGACGCCGTCGTTAGGCACTACAACACTGGGAACAAATACGATGGATCGAAGAACATTCCTGCAAAGCGTGGCGGTGAGCGCCGCCGGTCTCGATCTGCTCGACGGTCTTGCTGTCGTGGAAGCCCAGACTCGTAAGCATCCGTTATCGAGCACCGTTTCCGGTCCTCCTGTTTCGGTGGAAGGGTGCACTCTCGTTTCAGAATTCAATTTGCAAAGCGCTTCGTGGAAAGTCTATGAAGATCTTCGCACGCGGGAAGGCGCGCTGATCTTTTTGTCGTCTTCCGGAGAGACGCTCGCTCTGGGTAAGAGCGCTGAAGCTTCCATGGCTGAGGGAACGCCTTATCTAGGCCTGGCGCTGCAAGACATCGGAACGTCATCCGCTGACCTGCTGGCGGATCGCCTCTTACAGAATGGAGATCCCGATCCGGAAGCAGTGAGAACGGCCGCTCCTCCCATGGCATCGGCGGAGAAGAATCCGCGGATGTGGACGACGTTTGTAGGAACAAAGGAAGCCTACGACGTCACTCCCGTCTACCGAGGCGGAGGCACCCGCACTTATCACGCGGGCCAGTACTTTCCTCGATTGCGCGAAGCCACCGAGCAGGGGCAAATCTTCGACGGGTTCGTGGGCGGCTGGATGCCGGCCGTACGCAAAGTCATCACCACTGCGAGCGAAGGTTATTGGGAAATCGTCCTGTTCGGCGACGTGCGCCCAAACAAGAACAAATACATCGTCCACACGTGGCACCGGGCGGCGCGAGTCGAGAACGGCAAAATAGCCGAGGTCGTGTATGGCCACAGCTACCCGGCCTTTCCGCCTGCGAGACAAGATCCTAAGCCAGAGGAGTTTTATCGCGCATTGCTCGAGTTTGCCCAATACTGGCAGCGACTTTTGGACGACTGCTCTCCCGCTTCTCTGCCACAGCATGACTGGATCGATTTATCGAAGCACAGTTTCACGAAAGAGTTGATGACTCGCCCCGCTGGCGTCTATCCGAAATACGGCGCCGTGGATCGCGACTACGCGGGTTCGGAATACGACGGTTTTCAGGACATCTTCACCAGCGCCATCTACACCAACATGGAGTGGGGGCGTTTGGATACTGCGCGGCTCTTCATCGATAACTACTTTTCCGAATACGTCGACGACAAGGGCATGATCGATATGCGTGGTCCCGAGACCGCGCAGTTCGGCATGACCCTATCTCTTGTCGCGCGGTATTTCAATTACAGTGGTGACGCCCGGCTGCTTCTGAAGCACAGAGCAAAAATCGAAGCGACCGCGAAACAGCTGGCGGACATGCACGACGAGAGTCTCCAACTGCCGGAAGACAATCCGGGGCGTGGCCTGATCCGCGGGTGGAGCGAATCGGATTCTTGCTTGAGCCCAACGCCGTCGTTGTATTGGCAGCCTTACTATGCAAATAGTGCGTTTGCCGCGCGCGGTTTCAAAGATCTAGCCCAGGTATGGACGCAATTGGGTCGGGCTAACTCGGCGCCTGCTATGCCAACTCTGGCTGACGAGTGGCTTAAGCGCAGCAAGACTTTGCAGGATCAGACCATCAAGAGCATCGAAAAAAATATCCAAAGAGATAAGGCACCGCCGTACATCGGGATCTTCCCAGGAACAACTCTCACCTTCCGCGAATCGCTTGAGAAAGAGAAGCCCAGTCCACAGCAATGGCCGCATCGGCCTTATGCTGAACTGCTGCAAGCCGACATCTTGCCCCCGAACCTTGCGAACCTCGTGATCGACTGCATGCGCGCTCACGGCGCAACCACTCTTGGAGTCGTCGCCAACGTGTGGCGCTTTGGTCCGGAGGGGAGAGAGATTCTTGGTTTCATCTCCTACGGATACGCTCAAATGCTCTTGCGCCTGGATCGAATCGAAGAGTTTCTGCTGTTTCTCTATGCGCACCGCTATCACGCGCACACGCGGGGAAGCTGGACGGCGGGTGAGGTTACCGGTATCACGGGCGATTCTGGAACGTACTGCGTTCCCGCGCAGCAGACCATTCCGCTGCTGGTTCGATGGATGCTGGTGCTGGAAGATTCAGATGCCGAGATTCTATATCTGGCGAAAGGTGTTCCGCGGGAGTGGGTCGCGTCCGGGAAACCGATCCAGATTCAAAAAGCCCCGACGCGCTGGGGGCGGGTCAGTTTCAGTCTGATCACGAAGCGCGAGGAGAAATCGGTAATCGGCCGCGTTGAGCTGATAGGAGCTACAAGCCCAAAGGAACTACACTTCAAGCTTCGTCTTCCGACGGGGATGGTTCTTGAGCGGGTAACTGTGAACGGTGAAACTGTTTCTCTGGGAGGAGTTCACGGAGATACCGTGATGATTCGAACGAAAGGTAAAACGCAGTTTGAGATTGTGGGACAGATGAGTTAGAGCAGGTGCTGATCGGTGTTCATGATTTCGAGCGCCGCCCGGCAGTCTCCAACTCGTGTTGTGCTTCAGCACGTTTTTGTTCAAGCACTTCTTTGAGCGAGTGACCGGCATGACGAATATGTTCTCGAAGCAGGTCGCAGGCGTCAACAACGTTGCGTTGGCGACACAGTTCGAGAATCTGGTGATGCTCTTCGTTCGCCCGTTTCATGCCGTGCGTCAGGTAAAGCTGAAGACGCGTATAGCGCTCTCCGCTGTTATTGACGTTGCGGATGACGGCCATAAAGCGGGGCTGGTTCGCCCGGGAGTAGAGGATGGAATGAAATTGCCAATTCAGTCGGCCCCAGGCGGAAACGTGTTCCTGCTTGCGCAGTTCGCTCACGTACTTACGCAGCACGTTGTCGGCTTCACCGAAGTCCTCTTGGGTAAGATGAGGTATCGACAACTTCAAAACTTCGGGCTCGAGCAGGGCGCGGATGGAAAACAGTTCTCCAATGTCATCCGGCGACAGTGCCGGAACGATCGCGCCACGGTTGGGAACGATGGCAATCAGACCTTCGGCATCCAACTGACGCAGGGCCTCGCGCACCGGAATGCGACTGACTCCGTACTGCGTTGCGATGGCGTCCTGACGGAGCTGAGATCCTTCAGGAATTTCGCCTCGGATGATTTGATCGCGCAGCTTGTCGGCTACGGCGGACGGCAGCGACTGGCGGGGGATGCTGGAATACGATGCGCTCTCTAGGTCCATGTTCGCTGGCCCAAGCTCCTCGCAGGAAGTATACCGCAGAATGTATGCAAAAGGGGATTCAACGGTTATGAATGCTATTTGAGGAAAGGTATTATTTTCATTGGCTTGGAGTCACTCTTCTTGTCTAAATGGGAATAGGAGGAATGACCAAGATTGACGGTTGCATATTGTATCCATAAGATTATTTCTTCCGGGATAGACAGGGTTCAACACTCAAATGTGCTATCCCCAAGCGAGCGAATACACACTTGATTTCAGTCAACGGATGGCAACGGGTTAAAGTTATCGACTCCCACACTGGGGGCGAGCCCACGCGACTGGTCCTGAGCGGCGGTCCTGACCTGGGTGTAGGGGCATTGGCGGAAAGGTTGGAGCGGTTCCGTCAGCATCATGACAGTTTCCGCTCAGCGGTGGTGAACGAGCCGAGAGGATCTGATGTTGTGGTCGGCGCATTGCTTTGCAAACCTGTCGATCCGGCCTGTGCTGCGGGTGTCATCTTCTTCAACAATGTGGGGTATCTCGGAATGTGCGGTCACGGAACCATCGGCCTGGTCGCCACGCTGGCGTACATGAGCCGCATCACGCCTGGCGAGCACAGGATCGAGACACCCGTGGGTGTGGTATCGGCGGAGTTGCACGAGAATGGCAAGGTCACGGTGAACAATGTTGCCAGTTACCGCAGCGCCGCCGACGTAGCGGTGAAAGTGCCGGGTTACGGTGAAGTACGGGGCGATGTGGCGTGGGGAGGCAATTGGTTTTTTTTGGTGCGCAAACACGACATGAATCTGACACTGAAGAATGTCGATGAACTGACGACTTTCACCTGGGCCATACGAACCGCACTGCGAGACAGCGGGATCACCGGCGATCAGGGAAAAGAAATCGATCACGTGGAACTCTTTGCCCAATCGCAAATCCCGGGAGTCGACAGCAAGAATTTCGTGCTCTGTCCCGGCAAAGCTTACGATCGATCTCCCTGCGGGACGGGCACCAGCGCAAAATTGGCTTGCCTGTACGCCGACGGAAAGATCAAAGAGGGCCAAGTCTGGAAGCAGGAAAGCATTGTGGGCAGCATTTTTGAAGGCACGGTAAGAGTGAAAGAGGGCAAGGTTTATCCCAGCATCACGGGATCGGCTTTTGTGAATGCAGAGGCGGAACTGATTTTGAATCCGCAGGATCCTCTCTGCATGGGCATACGCATCTGACGCTATGAGCAAAGAAACCTACGACGTTGTGATCGTCGGCGCCGGGATTGTGGGAGCGGCGTGCGCGGACGCTTTCGCCGGACGAGGATTACGAGTGGCGGTTGTAGATCGAGACGTTGTGGGGAGCGGAGCGACGGCTGCCGGCATGGGGCACATCGTCGTGATGGACGATTCCGACGCTCAGTTTGCGCTGACGAGCTACTCTCAGCAGCTGTGGCAGCAACTGCGGCCGGAATTGCCCGATGATGTCGAATATCAGCAAGCGGGAACGATCTGGGTTGCGACCGACGACGAAGAGATAGCCGAGGTATCGCGTAAGCGCGAGTACTACCAGAAACGGGGAGTAGCAGTTGCAGTGATGGATGCCCGGCAATTAATGGAAGCGGAACCGAACTTACGGGATGGTTTGGCCGGGGGACTGCTAGTTTCCGGAGATGCGGTCTTGTATCCACCGTGCGCCGCTCGTTTCCTCATCGGCCGCGCGCAACAACGCGGGGCCAAGCTCAAGTTGGGCGCTTCGGTGGTGCAGATATCAGAAGGAAGTGTTCGCCTCAATGATGGTCAGGAAGTCGCAGGTGGCATCGTGGTGAATGCTGCCGGCGCGAATGCAGCAGAACTCACCGCTGGCATTGACGTGAAGAAGCGTAAGGGGCATCTCGTCATTACGGACCGTTATCCGGGGTTCCTTCGTCATCAGTTAGTCGAACTTGGTTATCTCAAGAGCGCGCACTCGGTGTCTCGGGACACAGTAGCTTTCAATGTGCAGCCGCGGCGGACCGGGCAGATTCTGATTGGCTCCTCGCGGCAATACGGAGCTGAGCACAAGGAAGTCGATCAGGTCATGCTGGCGAACATGGTGCGTCGCGCGCAGGAATTCATGCCGGCGCTCGGGTCCATGTCAGCAGTGCGCGTATGGACGGGTTTTCGCGCAGCCACCCCTGACAAATTGCCACTCATCGGTCCTTGTCCCGGATACAAGTCGGTGTTTCTGGGCACCGGTCACGAGGGCCTGGGAATTACGACATCGCTTGGAACAGCGCGGCTTCTCGTGGATCAGGTGACGGGCTCGAAACCGGAGATCGCTGTGGAACCCTATCTGCCTTCGCGGACGGCAAAGGAATATGCCCATGCCTAGCGAATTCACAGTGCGGGTGAACGGAGCGACAGTTTCCGTGCCGGCAGGCGCAACCGTAGCCGTGGCGATGGTGATGGCCGGGCAGCCTTGCCGGAGTTCGGTGATTGGGGAACCGCGGGGTCCTTTGTGCGGGATGGGTATTTGCTTTGAGTGTCGCGCGGTGGTCAATGGAATACCGCATTCCAGAACCTGCCAGCTCTTGTGCGAGCCGGATATGGAAGTAAAGACGGATGAGTAACTATTCCAGAGAACGATTCGACGTTCTAGTCGTGGGCGGAGGGCCCGCGGGCATTGCGGCCGCTGCCCGCGCCGCCGAGAGTGGCGCCCGCGTCGGGATGGTTGACGAGAATGGAGCTCCGGGAGGGCAGATCTGGCGGGGCGGGTCATCGGAGGGCTCACACTCTTCCGAAGCTTCGAGTTGGCTCGTGCGATTGAAGCAAGCCGGGGTCATCGAGCTTTGCGGAAAAAGAGTGTTTCATCATCCCGCAGCCGGGGTTCTCATGGCGGAAGGACTCGACGATGTTTGGGAGTTGAGCTATCGCAACCTGGTGTTGGCTACCGGAGCGCGGGAAAGATTTCTGCCATTTCCCGGCTGGACTTTACCCAACGTAATGGGCGCAGGCGGATTGCAGGCTTTGGTGAAGTCCGGTTTGCGGATTCAAGGCAAGCGGGTCGTCATTGCAGGCACGGGGCCGCTTCTGCTCGCGGTGGCGTCGTATTTGCACAAGCACGGTGCGGAGATCCCCCTGATCTGCGAGCAAGCATCCGCGAGCAAGCTGGCGCGATTCGTGATGATGCTGCTCCGTCATCCGGGAAAGATTTTTCAGGGTTTGCAGCTCAGGAAAGACATAGCGGGCATTTCTTTGGCTACGAGCAGTTGGCCCGTTGAAGCGCATGGAAAACGAACGCTCGAGGCGGTGACCATCTCGCGCGCGGGCAAATCAGAAACGGTACAGTGCGACTATCTGGCGTGCGGGTTTCATCTTGTACCCAACACAGAGCTGCCTGTGTTGCTTGGGTGTCGGACTCGTTGTGGCTACGTCCAGGTGGACGAGTTGCAACAAACGAGTGCGCAAGGGATCTTCTGCGCAGGCGAACCGACAGGCATCGGAGGAGTGGACCTGGCCCTGATCGAAGGACAGATCGCCGGACTAGCCGCAACTGGCAAGGCTTCCGAAGCGCGAATGCTGTTTCCCCAGCGGGAGAGATTTCGCCGGTTTGCGCGCCTTCTGGACGAAACATTCTGGCTGCGCTCGGAACTCAGAAGCCTATCGTCGGCGGACACTCTGATTTGCCGATGCGAAGACGTTTCCTACTCGCGCCTTCGCGAGCACACCTCTTGGCGCGCCGCCAAACTGCACACGCGTTGCGGAATGGGACCTTGCCAGGGAAGAATTTGCGGACCAGCAACCCAGTTTCTTTTCAAGTGGAACCCCGATTCGGTTCGTCCGCCGGTTTTCCCGGCACGCGTCGAACACTTAGCTGCACAGCCGCAGTCGATCCCAGAAGTGACAGGAGAAGTCCAATGAACTGGAAAGGCGTCACGCCAGCAATCACAACTCCTTTCAACGAGAATCTCAGCGTTGATCATGGATTCCTGGCCGAGCATTCCCGCTGGCTGCTGGAGAACGGCTGCGCCGGGGTGGTCGCCTTGGGCTCGCTGGGCGAGGGCGCGACTCTGTCGTTCGACGAGAAGAAGAGGATTCTTCACACGCTGGGAAAAGCACTCAATGGTGGCGGTACCTTGGTCGCCTCGATCTCGTCGCTCACGACTTCGGAGTCGGTGTCGATGGCGAAAGCTGCGAGCGATCTGGGCTGTTCCGGGCTGATGGTGTTGCCGCCGTATGTGTATCTCGGTGACTGGCGTGAGATGAAAGCTCACGTTGCAGCTATTTTCCGCGCAACGCCTCTTTCCTGCATGCTCTACAACAATCCGGTGGCGTATGGAACCGATTTCCTGCCGGAGCAGATCCAGGAACTCGCGTCGGAATTCGAGAACTTCAGAGCGGTCAAGGAATCGAGTACCGACGCCAGGCGTGTGTCGGCGATTCGCGCATTGGTCGATGACCGGATCGAAATTTCGGTGGGCGTGGACGACGCGGTGCTGGAAGCGATCGGCGTGGGAGCCACAGGATGGGTCGCCGGCTTGGCGAACGCCCTGCCGCACGAATCCGTAGACCTGTTCAACCACGGAATCCAGGGAGAGGATCGAAAAGCGTTTGAATTGTATCGTTGGTTTCTGCCACTGCTGAGAATGGATACCGTGCCAAAGTTCGTTCAACTCATCAAAGTAGTGCAAGCCGAAGTCGGAATGGGAGGCACCGGTGTCAGGCCTCCGCGACTGGAGTTGGTAGGGAACGAACTCGAGCAGGCGAAGAAAATCATCCGTGAATCATTACGAACGAGGCCGGAATCGGTCGCTTCGTATGCTTTACCGAATAGGAAGTGAACTTATGTTGGGCGAGATGGCAAAACTATCAGGGCGCTCGCTGATTGGCTTTCGCGAGGGCTCCGGCTCTTCAGATCCCCTGTACGCGCACGACCCCACCACGGGTCAGCGATTGCAACCGGGTTTTGTTCCGGCAACACCCGAGGAAGTTGACCGCGCGGTGAAGCTGGCGGCCGATGCATTCAACAGCTACAGCCTCACGTCGGGCCGTGAGCGTGGCGCGTTCCTGCGGAAGATTGCAGACAAGATTGAGTCCATTACCAGCGACATTGTCGAAAGAGCTGCGCAGGAGACGGCGCTGCCAGTAGCACGGCTGCAAGGCGAGACTGCGCGTACCTGTCACCAGCTTCGCTTGTTTGCGCAAGTCGCTGAAGAAGGCTCCTGGGTGAACGCGCGAATCGACCACGCTGATCCCGAACGCAAGCCGATTCCGAAACCAGACATTCGCTCCCTAATGCGGCCTCTTGGGCCCGTGGTGGTGTTCGGGGCGAGCAACTTCCCTCTGGCGTTCTCCGTGGCCGGAGGGGACACCGCCTCGGCTCTAGCGGGCGGAAACACGGTGATCGTGAAGGCCCATGCAGCTCATCCCGGCACCAGCGAATTGGTTGGGCGGGCACTCCAGGAGAGTGTTCGCGAATGCGGTATGCCAGAGGGCGTCTTCTCGGTGTTGTTCGGACACGGTTCGCAGGTTGGAACGGCTCTGATGAAGCACCCTCTGGTGCGAGCGGGTGGTTTTACCGGATCACGTACAGCCGGTCGAATTTTGATGGACGTGGCTGCGTCTCGCCCGGAGCCGATTCCTTTCTATGCCGAGATGAGCAGCACAAATCCGGTTTTCATCCTGCCGGGAGCGTTGCGCGATCGCGCCGAAAACATTGCGTCCGGTCTGCACGCGTCCTTCACGCTGGGAGCGGGACAATTCTGCACCAAGCCAGGGATGGTATTTCTTGGTACAGGCCCCGATGCCGACAAATTCGCGGGCAAGTTATCCGAGTTGGTAGCTGGCTCTCCGCACTTCCATCTTCTGACCGAGGCCATTCATTCCTCCTACGACTCGGCCATTGCGAAGCGGAAGGCAGATCCGACGGTGACGGTCCTTGCCGAAAAGCAGAAGTCCGGCGCGGCGGGATTTTGTGCGCACTCTGCGGTATTCGAGGCCAACGCCGATGCGTTTCTAGGATCCGACCTGGAGTCTGAGATCTTCGGGCCCACCACGCTGCTCGTGCGCCACTCCAGCCGCGAACAAATTTTGGAGATCGCGCGCGCGCTCGAAGGCCACCTGACCGCAACCATTCACGGGACGGAACAAGACTTGCGCGACTTTGCGGACCTCATCCAGATTCTAGAGACGAAAGTCGGTCGGCTCATCTTTAATGGGTTTCCGACTGGTGTTGAGGTCACGCACGCGATGGTTCACGGCGGTCCGTATCCCTCGACCTCCGACGGGCGATCAACCTCCGTAGGCACTCAGGCGATCTTTCGCTTCACACGCCTGGTCTGCTACCAGGGGTTCCCCGATAACGCTCTGCCTAATGAACTGAGAGAGGCCAATCCGCTGGGGATTTGGCGAATGATCGACAGCAATCTGCGCAAGTAAAAAAGGTATTCGCCGGTAATGAAAGTAGCATGGATTCATAAGAAAACGTTTGCTCGGATTTGCACGAGGGAGCCGCAATGGTGAACGCTCTGCTCTACGTTGTAAGGCGCGTGATGAAGAATCTGCTGTGGGTTTGTTTATCAGCTTGCTTAATCGTGCCGTTGCAGGCTGCGGCCGGAAGTGAAAATCCTGCGCAACTGGCGGAGAGTAAGACGGTCAAGCTGAATCCGCTCCCGCTGAATCATGTGAGGCTGACAGGAGGCCCCCTCAAAGCAGCGCAGGAAGCCGACGCAAAGTATCTGCTCGAACTCCAACCCGACCGCATGCTTGCGTTCTTGCGTCAGCGTGCCGGGTTGAAACCCAAGGCAGAGGGCTACGGCGGATGGGATGGGCCGAAGCGCAATCTTACAGGACACATCGCGGGTCACTATCTGTCGGCGGTGAGCCTCATGTGGGCAGCCACGGGTGACGCCCGATTCAAGGATCGCGCCAACTACATTGTTGATCAATTAAAAGAGATCCAGGACGCACAGGGTGATGGATACATTGGAGCGCTCGAGGATGGTCAGGGCGTCGACGGAAAACAACGCTTCGTCGACCTGAGCAACGGGGTCATTAAATCCGGAGGCTTCGATCTGAACGGTCTCTGGTCGCCGTGGTACGTCGAGCACAAACTCTTTGCCGGGCTCAGAGACGCATACCGGTACACGGACAATGCAACCGCTCTACAGGTGGAGACTAAGTTTGCCGGCTGGGTTGAAAAGATTCTTTCCAGGCTGGACGACGATCAGCTGCAACGCATGCTGGGTACGGAATTTGGCGGGATGAATGAAGTACTGGCCGAGTTGTATGCCGACACCGCAGATCCACGGTGGCTCACACTCGCCGATAAGTTTCACCAGAAGGCGATGATCGATCCTCTCTCCGCAGACAAGGATGTCATTTCTCACACGCACGGAAATACTCAGGTCCCGAAACTCTATGGCGTGCTGATGCGGTATGTGTACACCGGCAACGCCGCTGACGAGGAGGCGGCGAAATTCTTCTGGGATCGCGTGGTTTATCACTACAGCTTTGCCACTGGTGGGCATGGCAAGAACGAATACTTCGGCGAACCGGACAAGCTCAATGACATGGTAGATGGCCGGACTGCGGAAACCTGCAACGTCTACAACATGCTCAAGATGACACGCACGCTTTTCTCCATCGAGCCCGATATCCGCTATGCCGACTTTCACGAGCGCGCGCTCTTCAATCACGTTCTCGCGTCGCAGGATCCGAAAGACGGAACGGTCACTTACATGCTGCCCGTCGGACGTGGTGTGCAGCACGAATACCAGCGCATGTTTGACGATTTCACCTGCTGCGTCGGCACTAGCATGGAAAGTCACGCGCTGCACGGCGCGGGAATCTATTACTACAAAGGCGCCGAGGAATTCTGGATCGGCCTATACGCACCCTCGATTGCAACGTGGGACTCGGCTGGCGTCGAAGTAGAAACGACGACCGACTTTCCACTCGGTTCCTCTGCCTCGGTGAGAATTCGGACCAAGGCTCCGAAACAATTCACACTCGCACTGCGCAGGCCATATTGGGCCGGAGATGGCTTTAGCGTCAAGGTCAACGGCAAGCCGCTCAAAGATCTTCCACCGGCGGATTCCTACGTCAAAATCAACCGAGCCTGGCGGCAAGGCGACACGGTTGAACTCAATCTCCCGAAGGTGTTGCGTACCGAACCGCTGCCCGACAATGCTGGCCGTATGGCATTCCTGTGGGGGCCGCTGGTGCTGGCGGGAGATCTTGGGCCCAACGTTCGTCAGGACGACGAAGAGAGCATGCCCGCGCCGTCTGCACCAGCGCTCGTCGTTGCGAAAAAGCCAGTCGAGCAATTCCTCAAGCCGGAAGCCGGAAAGCCCGGCTGGTTTAAGACGAGCGACGCCGGCCTGAGCCATGACATCGAGTTCGCGCCTTTCTATGAACTCCCACGCCGGAAATACGCCGTGTACTGGGATGTCTTCACCCCGGAAGCGTGGAGCAAGCGTTCGGCCGAGTACAAAGCCGAGCAGGAGAAACAGCAGAAGCTTCAGGCTGCGACGATTGCTCTTGCCCAACCGGGCGAGATGCAGTCGGAGCGCGATTTTAATGAACAAGGCGAAGATTCTGCTCCACTGCTGTGGCGAGGCCGCCACGGGCGAGGAGGCAAAGGGTGGTTCTCATTCGACATGCCGGTTGAGAATTCGCGGCCGATCGCATTGTGGGTGACGTTCGGCGGCGACCGATGGCGAAAGAGCACGCTCGATATCCTGGTTGAAGGCAAGAAGATTGCCGATCACGCAGAACCGCACCTCAGCCCCGATCAGGAAAAACAATTCGTGGATGCCAGTTATGTCATCCCGCCGGAGCTTATTGCGGGCAAGAGCAAAGTGACGGTCCGCTTTCAGGCCACGGATGGAAATGATATCGGGGCCATCTTTGGTGTACGAACCGTCCGAGCGGATCAAGCACCTTAGTTCGTTATCTTTAATCTTTATTGATTCTCGGGAGTAGCTCATCGATGAGGCTTCAAGGCTGCTGAGAACTCATTCGAGGAGCCTACCAAAATCGCTCCGGTGTCATGGACGATCAAAACCGACGATCGGTCCCGCTTTCACTGGCGCCGTGCTCTCTCAACATTGTGCGACTTCACACTAAGGACGACCTGCAATGATCAGCCAAGTGCGTCCCCGATTACGTCTGCTGGCATTGAAATGCTGTGCCGGGCTTTTATTTTCCGCGAGCATTGGCGCGCTCGCACAGGAACCGAAGAAGCCTCCTCCGCAGCCGGGGCCGATGCTCGCCGCCGGCCTCGAGAACTTTGACTCACCAGACTTTCAGTTGTCGCTGGTACGTTCTTCGCAGACGGTAGCGGCCCTTCATCCCAAGACCGACGCGCAATTTGATTTCACGCCGGGGGATCGCCTTGCGGCACGTTCGCACGACGGCTACTACCATCTGGGAGACATCGACATTCGCCTTAGAGTCGAGAAAGGCGAGTGGAAAGATTACTCGACAGCTCTTCGCCGGACTCCCGTAAGGAATATGCCACACGAGGGCGGCGTCCTTGGGGCGGCGGATCTGAGCAGCGCATTTTCGGCCCCCATTCCGCTACAGGTAATTCGCGCCTGGGGCGTCATCGACGGCAAGCTCACTCTGCGTTTCACCCTTGCGAATCACACGAACGCTCCGATCGAAATCGGCGGCCTTGGCGTCCCCATGATTTTCAACAACGACATGAACGAGCGCACTCTGGAGCAAGCACATGCCATCTGCTCGTTCTCCGATCCCTACATCGGGCAGCAGGGAGGCTATCTTCAAGTCACCAAGTTGAACGGCCACGGGCCTGCCTTGCTGGTGATTCCGGAAGGCAAGACCTCGTTTGAAGCCTACAAGCCAATTCTGAGTCCGCGCTGGAGGGAACATCAGAAGCCAACGCCAGAAATCTACATGGACTTAACCCCTCGCGGAATAACATTTGAGGGCTTCTACGACTGGATGGTCGTCAGTCAAGCCTTCGCTGAGAACGAATGGAAAAAAGCGCAACCATGGAATCCGCCCACATCGAAAACCCTCGGGCCCAACGAAAGCTGGACCGTGGGCTTCCAGTTCGTGGTTGTCAGTTCCATCCAGAACATTGAATCTGCTCTTGCGGATAACCATCGCCCCGTCGCAGTCGGTATCCCGGGCTACGTGCTTCCGAAAGATATTCATGCTCAACTCTTTTTGCGCTACTCGGAACCGGTGAAATCGATCGAAGCGGAGCCAGTCGGCGCGATCGACATTCAAAAAAAAGGGGAAGCGGAGAACCGCGCATTCACCGAATACGCGCTGACTGGGAAGCAATGGGGACGAGCGCGACTGACCGTAACCTATGCAGACGGACTCACACAATCGATCCATTATTTCGTCATAAAGCCGCAGGCGGAAGCCGTCGCCGATATGGGTCGTTTTCTCACGCATGAACAATGGTTCGACGATCCCAAGGATCCATTTCACCGAGCACCCTCAGTGATGACCTATGACCGGGAAGCGAACCACATCGTGACCCAGGACAGTCGTGTCTGGATCGCAGGTTTAAGCGATGAGGGTGGAGCCGGATCATGGCTCGCCTTCGCCATGAAGGAATATGTGGAGCCACAACCGGATGAAGTCGCCAAACTGGAGCAGTTTGTGGATGACGTGGTTTGGGGCGGTATACAGTTCAAAGATGGACCGAAGAAATTTGGGGTGAGGAAAAGTCTCTTCTACTATCAGCCCGATGAATTCCCACCGAATTACTATCGCTCCGATCTCGATTGGAAGAGTTGGACGAGTTGGAACAAGCAAGCTTCGGAGGCCGTTGACCGATCGTTTAACTATCCGCACGTTGCGGCCGCGTATTGGGTTCTTTACCGGCTTGCCCGAAATCACACGGATCTGGTGAAGCATCATCCGTGGGATTGGTATCTCGATCAGGCATACCAAACATCACTGGCAATGCCGCATTTCGCGGAAGGTCTGGCGCAATTCGGTCAGATGGAAGGCGACCTCTTCGTGGCAATCCTGATCGACCTCAAAGCGGAGGGAAAAACCGAACAAGCCATTCAACTGGAAGCTGCGATGAAAGCGCGCGCCGACCATTGGAAGACAGAAGCTTATCCTTTCGGAAGCGAGATGCCTTGGGACTCGACCGGGCAGGAAGAGGTCTATGCCTGGAGCAAATACTTTGGATATAACGACAAGGCAGAAGTCACGGTGAATGCAATCATCGGATACATGCCGACGGTTCCGCATTGGGGATACAACGGGAGCGCGCGCCGTTACTGGGATTTCATCTACGCTGCAAAATATAGCCGCATCGAGCGCCAGCTTCATCATTATGGATCGGGTATCAATGCGATTCCTATGCTCGCTGAATACCGCGAGCATCCCGAAGATTTTCACCTGCTCCGCGCAGGTTACGGCGGCGTGATGGGCGCCCTTACGGATATCGACGAGCAGGGCTTTGACGCGCCCGCCTTCCATTCCTTTCCCGATATGCTGCGCTTCGATCCTTTATCCGGGGACAACGGGCCAAACTTTTTTGGACACGCGTGGAATACCGGAACATACGTTGCCAACCATCCGGATTTCGGATGGATCTGTTTCGGTGGGAACATTTCGGTTTCTGGCGATGAGGTTACGGTGGAACCCAAAGACGCTTCGCGCACCAGGTTCTATCTCGCCCCTGCCGCCCTCTGGCTCACATTGGACTCCGGTCAATTCGAGCGTCTGATTTGGAATGAGAAGAGTGGAAAACTGCGAATCGCACTTGCTCCAAAGGACGGGTTTACGCCTCAGGCGCGCATCCGGATCGAGCAACCGGCGCGTCTTGCCGAAGTGGGTTCTTTTCACGTGAGTGGTTCGCCGGCATTGGATCGTGGAGCTTACGTCATTCCACTCTCGTCATCCCAGACTTTGGTGGAACTGGCCAGATAAGAGCATTACATGCGTGGCATTAAGGAAATAATCGCGGTCATCGCAGTCCTGATGGTTTGCTGTGCGGGCCTCTCGGGCCAGGACGGGTTCTCTTCCTCTGCTGTGGCATCAACTGGGCCGGTCGAAATCGATCTCTCCGCGATCGGATACCAGCAGTTCTCGGAGATGGCGCGACGTTCCGGGGCCGTGAATCTCTCGCTCGATTTTCTGGGTCACGATCGCCTCTTGTTTACTTTCAATTCGAAAAGACTTTTCCAGCGCCATGCAGATTGTCCTTCGACGCATGACGACCGAATGGTGCACGCCGCAGTGCTCGACGCGTCCACCGGCAAGGTGCTCAGCCAGACGGACTGGTATCTCCACGACTCCCGTCGCTATGTTTGGCCTCTCGGGTCCGGAAGAATTCTGATGCGAAGGCTGAATAGCCTGTACATAGTCGGTGCTGATCTGCACGAAACGCTACTCTGGACATCGCCAAAAGATCTTCTCTGGGTCTCTGCTACTCCTGATGGGAAACAGATCATATCGGAAACGATGGAGGATGTGTCTCCGCAGTCGGCAGCTTCTAAGGCAAAGCAAGCTTCAAAGTCTCGAGTTCAAATCGAATTCCGGGACACGGATTCCATGACCGTTCAGCGCGTGATCCATTCTGATAAGCCGACGAATATTGAGGCTCTGAGCTCCGGATTGGCCAGCGTGATTGCAGGATTTAGCGGGAAAGTTTGGCTGGTGCGCTTTGGTCCGAGTGAACCGCAGCGGGCAAACATCGCGCGGGTTCGGACCCGAAGGATTCCGGATGTTCTCTATCTGAGCAGCAATACACTGCTGATTGGGCGCGATTCCGGCAGCGGCTTCGGGTACAGTGTCAGCGCCTTTACGGTGACTGGAAAGCGCTTATGGCGGCAACATTGGGTTGCACACCGCTACGAGCCAGCCTTAGCGAGAAGTGAGGACGGAAGCCGCTTCGCGATCAGCACACTCATGCTTGCAGGTACGCCGCAGCCGCCTGCCGGCGAAGATTCTTCGCAGCAAGAAGGGCTCGAGCAGCGAATTGAAGTATTCGACACCGCAAGCGGAACCCATGTGTTCCAGGCGACTGCGTCCCCCATCGTGCTGCACGGCCAGAACTACGCGCTCTCTCCGGACGGGTCCCGCTTTGCGGTGCTGCGCGGGACGCAGATCGAAGTACAGGACCTGCCCACAATGACTCCGGAGGAACAGGCCAAATTCTCAGCAGTAAAGGCGGATGTGCCCGGGCTGTACATTCCGCCCGCAGATCACGCGGACACAGACGCAAGCAATCCTGTCTTTAGAACCGCCGTTGTAGAGCCAGACGACGAAAAAGCAGAATCAGCAGCGCTCGCGAGTTCATCCGATTCCACGGAAGTTTCGGCAAGGCCAACGTCAGACGCGACCGGCAAGGGGCAAGCGTCAAATGCACTTCCCGCAGCCACTAACCCTGAGGCGTCTGATCCTATGATGACGGTCAAGACCAGCACACAGGTCGTCGCCCTCGATGTCGTAGTAACAGGGTCCGGTGGCCACCCAGTCGGAAGTGTGCCTCGACAGGATTTCGTGGTGTTCGAAGACGGTAAGCCACAAGCCGTTAGCTATTTCGACGAGGTGAAAGATCGTGTTCCTTCGGCGCCTGTAGCCCAGCCCAATAACGAAGTTGCTCCGAATATTTTCACCAACCGATCTCCGGCACCAGAGACCGAATCTGTGACGATGGTTTTGTGCGACTTGCTCAACACCCCCGCCGATCAGCAGCAGCGCGCCAAAGTGGAACTGCTGAAGTTTCTCCAGAACAAGCCGAAAGGATCTCGATTCGCCCTCTGCGCACTCTCAGACTCGCTCCAGATGATCCAGGGGTTCACGCCCGACGAGGGTCTGCTCATACGAGCAGCAAAAAGGCAAAAAGGGTCGTTACGGTACACGTCTTTGCAGTATCAGGACGCGCAGGACCAGCAGACGATCTCCTGGCTCGCGCAAGGCTCCATGAGATTACAGTCACGAGATAGCAGGTTCGCTGCCTCCGCGGGAGTGATGCTCGACACCGCTGGCAGGCTCGAGCAGGAGACATCTCTCCGCCGAGGTCGCGATCTCGACATGCGAGCATGGCTCACGATGGACGCCTTTTCTCAACTGGCGCGCTATCTTTCAGCGATTCCCGGTCGCAAAAGCCTGATCTGGCTTTCCGGATCTTTTCCACTCGGCATTTTCCCGGGAGTCGATTTGCGAAATTCCGATGCGGCAAGTAGCAGCTATGCCGAGCAAGTCAAACAAGCCGTGAATCTGCTCGCCGAATCCCATATCGCCGTTTACCCGGTGGACGTGCGAGGACTGACCGCGTACTCCATGCTGACGCCGAGTTTCAGCAACGCTCCAGACTCCACACAGCCGTCGGCGACATCGCAATCCCCTTATAGCCCAAGTTCCGAAACCATGCGACTCAGGCAGCTTGGGAACTTGAGTGGCGTCGGCAATATTGGGTCCAACTTGCCGGGAGGCGACCCGCCCTTCATGCAGGAAATGACCGAACATGGAATCATGGACCGAATTGCGGCCGACACTGGCGGCAAAGCTTTCTACAACACCAACGGTATTGAACAGGCAATGTCCGTTGCCATGGAGCAGGAAAGAAACTACTACGCGTTATCGTACACTCCAACGAATAAAAAATATGACGGTAAATTCAGGAAGGTCAAAGTCTCGCTGACGGGCAACGAGAAGAAACTCCACTTGATTCATCGCTCCGGCTACTACGCGGTGGACCCGGCTTCAGCGGGCGCAAGAGAAGCGGCCAAGGGCTTTGGCCTAGCTGCCATGCAGCACGGATCTCCGCAGGCTCACCAGGTCTTCTTCGCGGCGAGGGTCGCTCCCATTGGCAAGTCGCGAAAGGTAGACCCAAAGACCGCGGGGTTGCTGCCGGTGTCCACGAAAGGAAAGCGCCGCAAAGAAGAGGCCCGTCCCACCGAGCCGGTCGAAGTGCAGCGATATCTGGTGGACTATGCCATTACTCCTTCACAGCTGCGTTTTGATGCCACCCTGCAAGGAGTTCGCCACGGACTCACCAACTTCATGATCACTTCATTCGATGAAGATGGAACTCTACGCACGAGCATGGTCAGCCGTGCAGTCAGCGACTTAAAGCCAGAGGGCTATCACGAAATTCTGTCCGGGGGGCTCCGTTTTCGCCAGCAGTTGGATGTCCCAGTGCAAGCGGCATCGATGCGCATTGGCGTGCAAGATGGACTCACTGGCCGCATGGGGACAATCGAGATCCCGCTACCGGTGAAACGATTGCCCGGCGTCGAGCAAAGCCTGACTCGGATGCCTGAAATCGAACCGGACTAACTTGAATTACCTTCCGCTAGCCGGTCACCGCGTCAGAGTGAATGTGCTCCTCAGTTGAATCTTGTCGGAAGAACCGCCGATCAGGATATCGAACAATCCCGGTTCCGTATTCCAGTTTTTCTGCCCCACGTCGTAAAAGGAAAATGCCCGCCGATCGAGATGGATGCTCACTTGTTTGCTCTCGCCAGGCTTCAGACTCAGTTTGGCAAATCCTTTCAGCTCTTTTACTGGGCGGGGAATACTCGCATGCGGATCGCCGACGTACACTTCTGCCACTTCCGCTCCTTCCCGGCGGCCAACGTTCTTCACTTCGAATGAGACTGTCACTGGTTGATCGAGGTTGCCGGAAGCAGGAGTCACCGACACATTGCTATAGGTGAAGGTTGTGTAGGATAGCCCAAATCCAAAGGGAAAGAGTGGCTTAGTTGCTGACCGATCGTAGTGGCGGTATCCGACGAACACGCCCTCGGAATATTGAACTCGTGACTCACCTTTTGCGGGATAGTAGCTGTGGAAGGCAGGATTATCCTCCCACCGGCGTTCAAATGATGCCGGAAGCTTGCCCGAAGGGCTGTAGTCGCCAAAGAGAATTTGCGTCAGCGCGGTGCCGCCCTCCTGTCCTGGATACCAGGCGTCGAGTAGCGCCGGAACCTTGTCGATCCATTGGGTCATGTCGACGTTGCCCCCGGCAGTAATCACGACGATTGTGTTTTTATTGACCGCGCTGATCTGGCGGATCAGTTCATCCTGTCCTCCGGGAAGTTGAAACCGCCGATCGAAACCCTCTCCTTCGGTCTTGTCGTCGAACCCGACGCAAATGATGACTGCATCTGCCTTGGCCGCCAGCGCCTTGGTTTTATTTCCGACGTATGAGTCCGCGCGAGTGACGCCGAAACCGACGATGGCAGTGCTTACGGAGTCGAAATACTCGAGACGAATCTTATAGGCTTTCCCGCCTTCGAGATGCTTGCTGCACGTATCCAGTGTCTGTGAATGTGGCAGCCAGTCGTCAATCGTGCGTTCATCGTCGATATATAGCCGAACTCCATCATCCGCGGAGGTAAAGAACTGGTAGTCGCCAGACTCCTTTGGAATGAAATAGCCCGTCCAGCGGATGGCGAAGTGATCCACCGGCTGGCCCGGGGCAAAGCTGCCCTCTCCCCAATCGAAGTGCACGTGACGGTCCGTGCGAACCAGAACTGGCGAACCCTTCAAATCTTCATTGTCGAAATATTCTCCCTTCAAGCCGCTTTCGCCTCCAGGTGCAGTCACGAAATCGGAATTCTCAAACACCGGATCGAGAACGGGAACGTCCACGTCGTACAGAACTTTGACTTTCGTTCCCAGCCGATTGCTGATGCCTTCGAGATAGCTGACGGCGTTGAATGGCTTGGTTTCCGCGCTGCCTGCTCCGGATATGACAGCCGGATAGGCATCAGGCCCGATCACAGCGACTGTCTTCAGCTTGGACTCATCGAGCGGCAGCAGATTGCCCGCGTTCTTTAATAGGACCATGCCGCCCCGAGCCTCCTCTAGTGCGACTTGGCGGCCCTCCTGGCGGTAGAAGGGAATGCCGGTATCGGCCTGCTGCCCGTCGAAGAATCCGAACTCGATGGCCTTTCGCAGTATCCGCCGCACCTTGTCGTCAATTGTCTCGATGGAAATTCTGCCGTCTTTGAGCGCGGGCAGCAGCGCTTCGCGATTCATGAACGACGGAGACGGCATCTCCAGATCCAGGCCACCATTCGCCGCCGCCACGCCATCGTGAGTGGCGCCCCAATCCGACATAACGATGCCGTTGAATCCCCACTCCTTCTTGAGGATTTCATTGTTCAGATGGTTGTTCGCGGTCATGTAAACGCCGTTGACCAGGTTGTATGCGTCCATGACGGCTCCCACTTTCGCTTCCTTCACGGATGCTTCAAACGCGGGCAGATAGATTTCGCGCAACGTTCGTTCGTCTATGTCGGAACTCAGCGTCATGCGCGCGAACTCGGAGTTATTCCCGGCAAAATGTTTTGCGGTCGCTATGACCCCCTGCTCTTGCATTCCTTCGATCTCGTTGACTGCCATGCGCGACGCGAGGAAAGGATCCTCTCCGAAGTATTCGAAGTTGCGTCCGTTCATGGGCGCGCGATAGATGTTCATGCCGGGGGCAAGTATGAAGTGAACGCCACGCGCGCGCGCATCGTTGCCCATGGCTACTCCGAATTGATGGGCAAGGTCGACGTCCCAGGAAGCGGCTAACGCGATGCCGGCAGGGTACGCCGTAGTAAGTCCATAGTCGTGAACTCCCATGGACCCATCCGACATTTTGAGCGCGGGAATTCCAAGTCGAGGAATGGGACGTGTATCGAAGTCATTGAATCCGCCAAGCACCTCGATCTTTTCCTCGACCGTCATCTTTTCGAGGATCGAGTTGACACGGTTTTCCACATCTGACTTCTGCGGTGCGGACTGCGCCAGACAGCAGTTCACTAATAAGAGCAGAACTGCGATTCGCAGCTTTTTCGTCATGGTTGGGGCTCGCTTAAAGTTGCACACACGCAATTCGAAAGAGATGGGATTTGATTTGTTCGCTACTGTTTCCATTGAAAGGTTCCTACCGAAGACGTGCCGACGATCCCAACTCGCAGACCGGTAGTCGAGGAGGCGCGGGTTAAACGGATCCTGCGTGTCTTGATCCGCGTTGGCTGTGGTTGCGAGTGTAACCAGGTGTACACAGCTCCCAACGTCAGGCCCTTAGTGAAGCGGCGCTGCAACGGATTCTGCGGCGAGTTGTAGTTGGCTGTCCCATTGAACTTCATATACGACATTTGCCCATAACCCTTGAACGGCACCCGGGGGGGCATCGGCATAGGAGTTGCGGCCCAGACGCAGATTCCTGTGAAGCCGTACCCGGCAGCCTGATATGGCGAACCCGCCCGATATGGATCGGTGCCTACAGTGCCCTTCCAACCGCAAGCATTGGGATCCTGGACTGCCGCAGTGAACGCGTAACCGTAGGGAACGGCGTTGATATCCCGTGAAGTCAACAGATGACGAGACTGCGTCCCTACGTAAGCGATATCTAGCGTGGTTCCTCTTCCCGGCGACAAATTGTATCTAAAGCCTAAAGATCGCGTTGGGATTTGGTGACGTCGATACGTAAACGGGCGTTCTCAATCGCGATGTGCGTGGAAGCAGAAAGCAGTTAAGGCAGCCGGACCTGTAAGCCGAATTCGCCGGGCTGCATTGCAAACAGACAACTTATTTGAAATCAGTCGCCGCGAAGTGTCGATGATGTCAACTTTGGCAGTGATGGCAGGTTTTGCGTCACACCGGCGTCACAATTTGGCAGTTCGAGACGATTGGGGTAGAGGCGTCGCAACTGCGCCCGGGTCTATTAAGCTTGCTCCTCGAGGGCGCTCAAGAACCGGACCACCGCTCGCGTGATTCGCTCTGCCGTAAAGGATTGTGGCAGCGGAACCGCCAGCATTGGCTGATTCGTCTGCGGATGCCGCGAGAACAGGCTAGAAACGGCTGCGTGCGATTGCTGGCCGGGCGCGGTCGCGCAGTTCTTAAATTCCGAGGCAACGGACTGGAGGAATGCCAACCCGGCCTTGGCCAAGCTAACCGCGGCTCGTTCAACGGCGCCAACTCCATCCTCGCTGCTGGCTGGGACGCTGGAACTGGAGGGCTCCACGGTACTCTGGACCGCTGGTGCCGAGGTTGTTGTCTCGCCAACCCGGATTGCTTGCGGCGGAGGCGTATCGATGATGGGCTTCGGTCTTCCGGGTTGGTTGGCAAAGATTTCTTTCACCTGCTGTAGGACGCTCTTGCGTCCGAGTTTTGCGAAGCTGACTTCGGAAACGGGCGAGTCAAACACACCGGCAAACAGCGATTTTTTCAGTTGCAGTGTTTCCCAGACTCGTTCTTCGATCGTCTTTTCGGTAAGAAAATGGATGACCTGAACGGGATTGGCCTGTCCCAGGCGATGAACGCGCCCAATGCGCTGCTCCAGACGCGCCGGATTCCAAGGCGGCTCGAAGTTGATGACAGCGGAGGCCGCCTGCAGGTTGAGTCCTACTCCGCCCGCATCGGTAGAGAGGAATACCCGGCAGTTAGGCTGGCTCTGAAATGTTTCGATGAGTGCACCGCGCTTCCGAGAGGGAACGCCCCCATGTAGCGAAACGAATCCGATTCCCATTTTCCGCAGTTCTTCTCCAGCCAAGGATGTCATGCGTTCGTATTCGCTGAAGACCACAACCTTGCGGTTTTCCTCGACGGTCAGTTCGCGAATGATTTCGCGGAACTCTTCCAGCTTGGGCGAGTGGTGGGTGCGCTTGTCGAACAGAAACGTAGAGTTGCAGAGCATGCGCATGTTTTGGAGGCAGCACAGGACGCGGCGTAGGTCAATTTCCGAAAGCCACTTTTGGCGTTGCCACTTGTGCATGAGCTGACCCAGAATCTCGCTCTGTTCCCAGTACGGTTCTGCCTGCTCTGGGGTCAGCGGTACATGAAACACCTGGTCGGTTCGAGGGGGAAGGTCTTTTAATACTTCCCCGCGAGTGCGACGAAGAAGGATGGGTTCCAATTGGCGGTGAATTTGGTCAAGGCCTCGATAGCCCAGCAATTTCCCTTCCGCGTCTTCCATCCGGTGTTCCTGAAGGAAGCGGAAGGCGGGTCCCAGCCGTCGCCCATCGACGAATTCGACCACAGAAAAAAGCTCTTCCAATTTGTTCTCCAACGGGGTACCGGTCAGCACAAAGGTATAGCGACTTTTCAACTGCTTGATGGTCCGTGCCGTGGCCGTTGTCCAGTTCCGGATGCGCTGCGCTTCGTCCAGGATGATAAGGTCCGATTGGAGGTCGTGCAGGTACTTGATATCTTTCAGAACCAGCTCGTAGCTGGTGAGATTGAAGAACTTTGGGGAAGCGTACTGCTTATGCCGTTGAGGCACCAGTCCCTCGATGACCTGCGCGTCCAGGCCGGTGAACTTTTCGATTTCCTTCTTCCACTGGTACTTAACCGACGCCGGCGCCACAATCAACACTCGTTGTATCCCGCGGCTGCGACGCAGGAATTCGGTGGCTGCGAGCGCTTGCACGGTCTTACCCAACCCCATGTCGTCGGCTAGGATTACACGGCCGCGGCATGCCGCAAAGATGGCCCCTCGCACCTGATAGGAGAGCAGAGAAGTCTTGAGCAAGCCAGCAAGCGGATCCCGGCCGCGCCCGTGTTTCGCCAGCAGCTTCTTCTCTGTCTCCCGCCCTTCAGCAATTTCGTTTTCTCTGTCGACGTAGTTCAGAACGTCACTGTAAATAACGGCTTGATCGTCAGCTTTACGGAGCTCATCCATGAGCTTTCCGAAATCCCGCAAGCGGGAGGATTTCAGTAGGCCCCGATCGTTAAAGTATGCTTGAGCCAGCGCCTGCAGCGCCGCCGAGGGAGAGAGGGGGAGCCGAAGCCGCACATTCAGAGTGTCACCGTAATGAAGCGAAAGCGAAGCCCTGGCGCGATTGAATACCTCGCGGTCAAGTGCCTTGCCGCGGTGCCTACGCAACCGAGCGAGCAGAGCCTCTATGTGCTTGCATGTTCCCAAGGTGTTGACCGCAAAGTCGGGACAGGAACAGTAGTTATCGAACAGGCCCGGCCCTCGCATCGCTACCCGGTAAGTTTTGTTGCTGGCCGAGCGTACGGAATAATCTCCGTACAAGTTCCCATCCGGCCGGGTCAGAATGCGCACGATGCTTCCGTGAGCCCTTTCGCGACGCGCAGAAATCTGTTGTTCGATTACCAAGAAGAACCTCTCTCATGAAGGGTGAATGCACATCAGCGCAATCGGAATGTTAGATCAATGATGATCGTGTTTGCCGGGCCCACTCGATTGGATTCTCCCCATTTTGATTCTTGCAAACACCGTCGGACTTGGCAGAAACTAGAGAGCAGATTGCCTCGCTCGACCGTTTCATGAGCTGATTTTACCCGAGGAATACGATAGCCTATGGCGAAGAAAATCAAAACAAATCAGCAAATGCAAGAATGGATCGATGCGCGAAGACGCCGCCATTTGTCTCACAGCCAGGTACAGATGGCCCGGGAGCTTGGGTTGAACCCGGCGAAACTGGGCAAGATCGACAACCACAAGCAGGAGCCGTGGAAACGGCCACTGCCCCAGTTCATCGAGCAACTCTATTTCGAGCGTTTCGGCAAAACTACTCCCGACAACGTCGTGTCTATCGAGGAGCGATGTCGAGTCGAAGCGGCGCAAAGAGAAGCGAGACGTGCCGCCAGGCAGCAGCGTGCGAGGGATAGCACCTGAAGCACGGTGAGCGACGTCCGCGATACTGCGGCGCTGCGGTCCGAGGTGCTGACAGTGCAACCACAAGGGGCGGGGACGTGAGGCGAAGTTGTCGTATTGACGTCCGGTGGGTGGAACAGGAACTGCCGCCCCGAACCGGTGGCGCCTGAGTCAGAGTAGGCTCTGGGCGGGGGCTAAGCCTGGGCTAAGCCTCTATCCAATCGAAAAGGTGCGTTACCACTCTTCAGGCAGATTTCAATTTCTCCTCGACATAGAGTGAGAGCTCAATCATGCGCTCCATCAATTGTTCCGCTGGCAGTCCCCTAAAGTTTTTGAGCACCAACTCCTTGACGTAGAGCCGCACAAGATACCGCAACTGGAGGGCGCGGCTGCGCGTGGCGAAGACAAAATCGCGATGCCCGTTATTCACGACGATCAGGTTCCGCTCGGCATCGAATCGCGAGCGCCACAGTTCCCCAGCGGCTCGTTCAAACGTGTAGCCCGGTAAGCCGCGCGCATTGAAGAGAGAAGGGCCCACAGCCGCATCAAGGCTATCAGTGACCGTGATCAGTGCCTCCGCACTGCAGCACACATCGCGCTGTGAGACGGTGACGGACAAACGCACGAGACCGGGCGACGACGGCGCTTGAAAGCTAACTTCTTGATCGGAGGCGGAAGAGAGCATGCCACTTCCTTCGCCGATCTCCCAGCTAAATAGCAAATCCTGCTCGACTCGCCGGTGCGAGCGATCCCGGGGCAGTGCGCGAAAGCGCCGACTTTGGTTCACGGTCAATGTGCTCGCCGCTGGCGAAATCACGACAGTGCGCAAAGGCCCAGCGTAGTCGAAGAATTGACGCTGGGCGGATTCGCTTCCGCTCGGTTCCGGAACACCCGGCACGGGCCCCTCCTTCTCCGCAGATGCCTCCACGCGTCGCTCCAGCAGCTCGCCGCCACCGACCGCTTGCGGCGAGCGTGACTGGATATCAAACCAATCGTATTCCTCGGGCGGCAAGACCAGCATGGCCTCGCGAAACGCACGCTGGATGGCACGCAAGGACTCCCGGTTCGCCTGTTCTTCCTCGGCGCGCCGCTGCGCGTCGATGAGGCCATTGAGGTGTGCCTCAAGTGGTACGAGAGCTTCCGCAAATGCCCCATAGCGTTCATCGTGGATGACCCCGGAACGGGTGCTGGGTGTCAGATTCAGGTAAGGCACGTCGATCAGACCCTGCAAGTAACGAGAAGTCCAGGGCCCGCGCTCCAAACCGGGCAGCGTACCGATATCCTCGATCACCCGCGTGCCGCCTCGGGTAAGGGAGACCCGGCCGTTCTCGGCGGGTTCCGTGAGATACAGTTCGGCATACGCCTCGCCGAATGGGGAGCGAACTGCCGGCAGTTGGTGGAGCAAGCGCCCTTCGAACTGCCGCGGCTCGACCTGGTACTGCTTGCGTGCAAGCTTGTCGACCACCGTTATACGAACCTGGGTAGCACGGATCCGGTCGCGCAGCTCCGAGGCCAGATACCACTGGATCTTCTCGCCGCTCAAGCTACGGATGCCGTTGAGCAGGGGGCTGATCTTGAGCTCGGTGCCGGGGTCGGCAAAGAGCACGCGTCGTGGGTTCACGGTGTAGCGCGGATCCCCTTTGTTCATAGCCATCTGATAGAGGCGTTGATCGGCACCGCCAGAAGTCATCGTGAGCCTCTCGCCCACGGTCCAAAAGCTCAACAGTCCGATGCCAAATTCCCCTTGCAAGCCGCCTCCAGAGCCGTCTGCCTTCATGCGTCGCTTGATCGAGTCGCAGATATGAGTCGCGACGTACTTGAAGTCGGGCAGCCCGTGCGGATCGCGGGGGACGCCGTCGCCATCGTCTTTCACCATCAGATAGTGCTCTCCGTGCTCGCGGCCACGTGTGATGGCAATGGTCTTGGCGTGCGCATCGATGCAGTTCTCGACGAACTCCGCGATGGCCTTGAGCGGATTGCTTTGCGAAAGAGCGATGATACGGATCGCATTCCAATCATCGCCGATCCGCAATTTGCCGCTTTCTGATTCCTTCGACTTAGTTGTGCTTAGCTTCGCCATGGTGACAAGGAATTCGACGCGTTGAGTGCGACCGAGGGACGACCGGTCTCAGCTTCCACCAGGCACTCACTATACCGACGGCCTTAATACCGGGCAAGGCGCAGCCCTCACCCTCCGGTACACGCAGGATGCTTGCGAAGAGCACAAGAGGTGAGCTTGGCAAAAACTCGTTTGCCGACCCCAGCGTTCATCGGAGTAATGGAGACAGTAAGTCTTTGCCTCCTCTCCTACCGCACCGCCGCGCATTTGTCCCGCAGCAGTCCTAGCGTGATTCCTGAGAACGCCTGAAAACAAGAAATAAAATTGCAGCGCGTGTTGTCCCAACAAGAGCTCCAGCTTGCTCGGATTAGCGTTCAGGTCTCCCCATTCGTAGTGGTTCGTGAAGCTCGTTGTGGTGATTGCGGCCCGCGTCGAGATGGAACGTAGCGAACCCATCTCTTTTTTCGTCAGCAGACGGTCGATTGCGCGGAAATCGTAATACTGGTATTCGCTCACCAGGACCCTCGGCGCCAGTGGCGATAAGCGACAATCCATTCCACGCCCGCCGGTGCCGGCGTTGGCAAAGGCAGGTCCAGGATTGGGATCTTCTGGCGCGTTTTGCCGCGACGGCAAATGGCAACAATTTGGCCATCTAGCGTCATGTCGACTTTCTCTACCTCAGCATCGACGCCGAGGACCTTCACAGGGAACGGCAATGCTAGGTGTTCCTCAATCATGGTGAAAAAACCGCCTGCTTGTTCTTCTTCGCCGTAAGCATCCACGATCGCTTGTTCGATCAGTTCCTTCAGCCTCGCCTTGCTGAATGAAGGGAGATTTATCCTAGACTCGCCTTTCAGCTTCCGCAGATGCAGAACCGCGCGGCGACTGTTCCGTTTCGTCATGTTTCTCCGTTGATCAAAGGCTCCTTGGGAGATCGATTTTCAACGTGCTCAAAGAACGACGTTTCGTTGCTGGCGTCCCGGATCGTGTAGCCGATCAGGTTGTACCCTTTCAGGCGACGCGCGTACATTCGCGCCAGCATGAGGACGTTGGAGTCCACGTAATCGTAGACTCGCACAACACGCTTGGCATCCTGAAGTCGGTGGAGACGCCCTACGTATTGCTGTAGCGTTCCCTTCCAGGAAATGGGCATCGCCAGAAAGAGCGTATCCAAGCGAGCGTCGTCGAACCCTTCGCCTATGTAGCTGCCGGTCGCCAGAATGACTCTCGGCTCGCACTCGGGCACAGCCGCAATTGCCTCTGCTGTCGATCGTCGTTGTTTCTGGCCCATGCCACCCTTCAGCGTAAACACGTTGTTCACCTTGCCAGCCAGCTCCGTTTCGAAGTATTTCAAGTGCTCAGTTCTGCCGGTAAGCAGCAACGGTGAGCGCCCATCTGTGGTTGCCTGGATGAGATCGGCAAGGATCAATTCATTGCGGACGCGATCATCTACGATTGCGGCGTACACTTCCTGAATCGTCATATCGGTTTGCTCGGGCGGCAAGCAAAAGTCTGTCAGCCGAGGAACTACCTCATGCTCGAAAGGGGTAGCTGCCGTCATCGAGCGGGCGCTGAGCTTGAATCGAGTCGGACCGCACTGCATATAGATGATGGGATGGTGTCCATCTTTTCGCTCGGGAGTTGCTGTCAGTCCGACGATGTACTTCGCTTTCACCTGCTTCATCACTTGCTCAAAGGTAAACGCCGATAGATGGTGGCACTCGTCAACAATCACTTGACCATACTCTGCCACGAAGTCTTTCACGCCTTCCTTGTCGTGGCTACTTTGAAGAATGGCAATATCCACGCAACCACTGCGTTTTGTCGTCCCTCCTCCGATTTGTCCGACTGACTTGGCGGGAAGGTTGAGGAACATCACCAATCTCGCATGCCACTGGTCTAACAATTGTTGGCGATGTACCAAGATCAGAGTGTTCACCTTTCGTGCCGCGATCAGCCATGCTGCCACAGCCGTTTTGCCAAAAGCCGTGGGAGCACAGAGGATTCCTTCATCGTGCTGCACAAACGCATCAACGGCATCCTGCTGTAACGGGCGCAATCGGCCGGAGAATTCTACCTCGATCGGACGACCGACAAACCGTTCGTCACTGACTTCTGGCTTGATGCGGTGCGATTTCAACAGCTCGATGACCTCCAAAAGACAACCGCGTGGTAGGGCAATGTGGTTAGCGAGTTCCTCGCCACAGGCGATAACTCGCGGCTTGTTGAAAGTAGGAAGCCTCATTGCCTGCGCCTTGTAAAATTCGGGGTTCTGGAATGCCCCAAGGCGAAGCAACCGGTTGAGCATCGCGGAAGGAAGATCCTTCTTTTCGATATACAAAAGGTTGGCGCGAACAATTCGGACCTGCACCGGAAGGTGGCCTGGTATTGGACGCTCTGCTCGCTTTCGGGATGGTGGCAATGTCCAAGGGTCTTGTCCCTCATCTTCAGCAGAGCTGATTCTCACTCCGACAAGGTCCCCTCTTCGTTGAGCTTCCAGAACGACGGCCTCAGCAGCAGAAACGGGCATCCGTCTCACGCTTGCCAGAAAAGCCCATTGGTCACCGTACGGACGAAACTCCGTATCTACGAAGACGCTGTTTCCGTCTGCGCGAGGAAGCTTTTGCAGAGGCAGAGCGATTAAGTTGCCAAGCCCTCCCTTTGGCATGGTGTCCTGGTTGGGGAAAAAACGGTCGTACGAATCCAGTCCAAGTTGGTGACGGGACTCCATAGCACGAGTCAAGATTGCACAGCCGAGTTTTCGTGCGGTCGTTGCGGCGATCGCTCGGTCGAAGAAGATCCACACGTGGCCACCGTTGCCTGACCGTGAACGCTCTAGTGCCGCTGGCACGCTCAGTTCGCAGCATACGGCCAAAAACGCAGTGGCATCCTTTTGCCATGTTTTCTTATCGAAATCGACCGCGAGGAAACAGCAAGTCTCGTCCTGCAGAAGCGGATAGATACCGATGGTGTAATCTCCGACGAGGTGTCCACGCACTACCTCGTCGGTTAGCGGTCGGAATTTTCGAGTCAGGCGATCAACCTTCTTGCGGTCCTGGTCTTTGGCGCGAAAATAGGCCTTCCAGTCACGATCCGCCTTGGGCATGTATCCAGACCGCCCATCGGCGTTCTCCCAGCGAACAGCATAAACGTCGCCGCGCCCGTGGAAGAGGCTCCGGAACAAAGCAATGCGTTGTTCAGCTTTCAAGACAGGGGTGTACGGACTTGGTAGGGCGCTCGTTGTGACGGGAATACCGTTCGGGGACTGAACTAGCGGAGGCTGTATGCCGTGGTCCTGCAAAAGACGCCGCAGACGAACATTTTCTTCCCGTAGGCGCTGCACCTCAACAAGAGCAGATTGCAGATCCAAGAGTTTGGGATCAGATTCGTTCACGTAAAGCCGTCTTCACCTTCTACTGCCAGAACTCGATCAAAGAATAATCTCACACCTTGCGGACGTCCCTGTGCGTCCGCGGACGAAGCGAGAAAGCAGTCCACACACAACGCCTTTTCGGGGGATTGTCAGTTTTTCTTGCAGTGGGTGTATCTAACGGTGGGGTGCATATCGCTGAGTTCGCGGGTTTTCCGCACTGGGTTAGGCTACGCGAAGGTAGCATCGTTCTTCCACCGAGACTGGGATCAAGTGTTTCGGTGCAGCGTTCTGGAAGTTTCCCTACAGGGGGGTGTGGTTGGCCCTTTTTCCGGTCTGATGCGTAAGGCGATTCTCAAGCAAGCGAAGACCGAGCTTCCGTCCGATACCGTTCAACTGCGTCACACCGGCGTCACAATGGGATCCGGCGTTCTGTAAGTGATTGAAAATAAGAACTTGTGGCAGCCGGACCTATAAGCCGAATTTTGTCCGCAACATTGCTGCCGCGGGACGACCATTCCTCTGGGCCGTGCATTGCTGCCCGGCTCTAGCGACCTACCCGAAGGTTTGACGCACCGAGCCGGCACGTGCTCGCGACCAAAGCCGCGGGCTTCCTTCCTATTTGGTCTTGCTCCGTGTGGGGTTTGCCCTGCCCGCGACATTACTGCCACGGCGGTGCGCTCTTACCGCACCTTTTCACCCTTACCCCGTTTCCGGGGCGGTATGTTTTCTGTGGCACTTTCCGTCCATCAGGCTTGAACCTGACGTCCCGGACGTTATCCGGCACACTGCTCTGCGGAGTTCGGACTTTCCTCTCCTCGCATCCGAAGACGCGAGAAGCGGCCGTCCGGTCCGGCTGCCTACATAACAATTATACGATGCAGGCCCAGAAGCTGAGACCTTAAACCGGCAGGGCAAATCGGTGCGGGAGCGGGCAATTCACTGTAAACTGATATCGCGCCGCCAGCGTTCTCGGCCCGGAAGTCCCAACATTGGTGTGAGTCCGGGGCGTGAAGGCTAAGGTCCGACGCCTGAGGTCCAACTTCAATCCATGAATTACATTGAAGCCATCCGCGTGGCCTTGCAATCGCTGTGGGCGAATAAGCTGCGCTCCGTCCTGACGCTGCTCGGTGTCATGATCGGTGTCGGCGCAGTCATCGCGGTCGTGACCTTCGTCTCCGGAATCAACGACTACGTTGCCAAAAAGATATTCAATCTCGGCGCAGATGTGTTCATCGTCGCGAAAATGTCAGCGGTGGAAACTAACGTTGATCATTTCCTTGAAGCCGAGAAGCGCAAGAACCTCGACATGGAGGATTACCAGGCCGTCGTTGACGCTTGCCAGCACTGCCAGTACGTCGGCGCGCTGATGCAGGGCGCCGGCAAAGTGAAGCGCAACGAGCAATCAATTAACGACACGAACATTCAGGGCATCACTCCCTCGATCGCCACGATCCTCGATACAGACCTGACATCCGGCCGCATGATCAGCGAAACGGATCTGAACAACCATATTCAAGTCGCTGTCGTGGGAACCGATATTGTCGACCATCTGCTCGCAGGCGGCGACCCGCTTGGAAAAGAAATCAGGGTCGATGGCTGGACATATCAGGTCATCGGAGTTGGCAAGAAAAAAGGAAAGACCCTGGGCCAAAGCGCCGACAACTACGTTCTGATTCCCATCACTGTGTACCTGAAGAAGTACGGAGCCCACAATCACAGCATCGGAATCTGGGGGAAGGCGTCGGCGACGGGCATTCCGCTCAATCAGGCCATCGACGAAGCGCGCGTAGGGCTACGCTCGCATCGGCACGATCGTCCCGGCCAGGAAGACAGCTTTGAGATTGAGACCAATGCCAGTCTCCTGGGAATCTGGTCTGGACTCAGCAATACGTTCTTCATGGCGACCATTGGAATCGCCGGTGTCTCGCTGGTGGTTGGCGGCATCGTGATCATGAACATCATGCTGGTCTCGGTGACCGAGCGCACGCGTGAGATCGGCATTCGCAAGGCGCTGGGCGCGCGGCAAGATGATGTCCTACTGCAGTTCCTGATCGAGTCCGTAGTGCTCGCGCTGCTGGGCGGAGCGATCGGGGTTCTGGGTGGCATAGTCCTGGCCGAGGGTGTGACCGCTATCATCGGAATGCCTTCGTCGATCAAGCTCTGGGCCGTATTGGCCGGATTGATTGTGGCCGCAAGTGTAGGCGTGTTTTTCGGAGTCTATCCCGCCCGCAAGGCAGCGCGACTGGATCCGATTGTAGCGTTAAGATTCGAGATGTAATGGAATTGAGTCATTTAGCGATTGAGCCATCGGGAGATTGAGGTTCAAAACCAGTTCTGCCGTTTCGCCAATCGCTTAATCGCAAAATCGCTCAATCACAACATTCTCCATGATTCGCAAATCCGAATTCGGCGAAATCGTCCACATGGCGACCGATACCATCCGCAGCAACAAGCTGCGCTCGGGACTGACTGTACTCGGGATCGTGATCGGTGTAGCCGTGGTGATCGGCGTCTCCTCGATTGGACGCGGCCTCGACGATAACGTCCGCCAACTGGTGGCCAGCATCGGCTCGAATGTAATCTTTGTGTTCCACTTGGACTTCTTCACCTTTGGACGCATGACCGACGAGATGCGCACCCGCAAAGAGCTCACCTATGACGATGCGCTGGCGATGCGCGATCTGCCCCACGTCAAAGCAGTGTCGGCAGGTTTGCGCCTCTTCCGCCCCGAACTTGGAGTAGGCACCTACGCGGTCAAGTATCAGGACAAAAAAGTTAAGAACACCATCCTCGAAGGGGACATGGCGGAGGCTAAGGACGTCTTCGACTTGCCGATGGCCAGCGGCCGATGGTTCAGCGACTTTGACGACGAGCACCACCTGCCGGTGGTTGTCATCTGCTATGAGACGCAGCACGAGTTGTTTGGGAATCAGGACCCGCTCGGCAAAGAGATCAACATCGAGGGCCAGCTGTTCGAAGTGATCGGTACAGTGACGAAGATCAAGTCGGTCTTCGGCGGAGGCAAGGACCCCAACGACAATCGCGTCATCCTTCCGCTGAAGACTTTCAAAGCCCTGCATCCGGAAATGAAGCAGCACGTAATCAGTCTCAAGGCCACTTCGCACGACGACATGCCGAAAGCGATGGACGAGATTCGGGAACTGCTGCGGCGCCGGCGGAAAGTTGCGTTCGATAAGCCTGATAACTTTGCGGTAATGACTTCGGACTCGATTTCCGACGTGTGGAACCAGTTGACCGGTGCGCTATTCATCGGCATGTTCGCAATTTCCAGCGTTGGCCTGGTGGTGGGTGGCGTCGGCGTGATGAATATCATGCTGGTCAGCGTCACCGAGCGCACCCGCGAAATCGGCGTCAGGAAGGCAATCGGCGCCCGCAAGAACGACATCCTGCTGCAGTTCACGCTCGAAGCGATCATGTTAACCGCGGTAGGCGGTGTGATCGGCATCCTCGCCGGCGCCGTGGTTGTATGGGTGATACCGATGATCTGGCCTTCGCTTCCAGCCCGCTTGTCGATGTTCTGGGTTTCCTTCGGTTTCAGTTCCGCCGCCGGGGTTGGACTCGTGTTCGGAATCTATCCGGCATGGAAAGCAGCGAATCTTGATCCGATTGAGTCGCTCAGGTACGAATAGACGAGCGTTCGTGCATGATCCACCAAATAATCGGAATCCTCGAGATCGTTGCTATTCTCGGTTGCCTTTCCAGTTGCATTTATTACCTCGTTTGTTTGTATAGCGCGGCCGCCTTCTTGCGCGCAAACAAAGCGTCAACCCGCACCCGTCCCACCCACACCCCGCCAGTTTCCATCCTGAAGCCGCTGAAGGGAATCGATCCTGAAATCTATGACAGCTTCCGCGGTCACTGTCTTCAGGACTATCCCGAATACGAAATTGTTTTTGGCGTTAGTGATCCCGCCGATCCAGCTGTGGCCAGTGTGGAGCGTTTGAAACGAGAGTTTCCGGAGCTTGCCATCCAGTTGGTCGTCTGCCCGAACATACTCGGGCCCAACGTGAAGGTGAGCAATCTTGAGCAGATGCTCCAGACGGCTCGTTTCGAACACCTCGTCGTCAACGACAGCGACATTCGAGTCGAACCTGACTACCTGCAGCGGGTGGTCGCAGCGCTGGCGGACGAAAACGTGGGTATGGTGACGTGCCTGTATCGCGGAGTCGCAGCCCCCACTCTCGGTTCGCGGCTCGAGGCGCTCGGCATCAGCACCGATTTCAACGCCGGAGTTTTGGCCGCGCAACTGATCGAAGGCGGCCTTAGCTTTGGTTTGGGATCGACACTTGCCTTCCGCCGACGAAACTTGAACCAGATCGGCGGCTTCAGATCGATTGTTGAATTCTTAGCCGACGACTACGAACTCGGACACCGGATTGCGGGTCTCGGCCTGAGGATCGTGCTGTCGGACGTGGTGGTCGAGACGCATCTCCCCGCTTACGACCTCGGCGGCTTCCTCGCGCACCAGATGCGTTGGGCCCGCGGGGTGCGCGACGCGCGGCTCGGTGGATATGTCGGCTTGATCGCAACCTTTGGCCTCATGTGGGCGATTCTGACCCTGATCTTAGCCCATGCTGCGGCTTGGTCGTGGGCGGTGTTGGGAGTAGTGCTGCTTTTCCGGAGTCTAGTCTCGCTCGTCGTAGGAAGGTCTGTCCTCAAAGATCGCCAACTGCCGGGCCAATTGTGGCTGTTGCCTTTGCGAGATCTCAGCGCCGTTGGTGTGTGGATCGCGAGTTTTTGGGGCCACACCGTGACCTGGCGCGGCGATCGATTCGAATTGAGAAAAGGCCGGCTGATTCGGACTTCGTAGCCTCAGCCGTTGGCTGCGGGCTCACTGATCAATTCGAAACGGCCATCGGCGGAGAGCCGGTAACGACGCCCCCGCCAGGAAATCGTATTACCAAAAAATCCTGCAACCCAGAAGAAAAATCCGATTAGATCTTCGATCGGCAGTAGCGGCCAGTTGAGCCTCGCACGCAGCACACGCACCGAAACCATGTAGGCAGCGACCGTGCGCACCACCAAAGCGACCGGCAGAACCGGCCACCAGCCAGGCCAGAATGTGCACACGATCAATGCCAGCGGCAAGGGCATGGTGAACATTTGTCCGATGTATCCCGCGGGACGAGAGCGACGTGTGCTGCGCGCCCACCGCAACCGGTGCGCAATGTTCTCAGCAAACGTTGCATTCCCAATGTGATGTTCAATGACATAAGAAGACAGGATCACGCCGTGACCAGCGTCCGCGGCGAATTGGCCCATCACGAAATCTTCCGCCAGATAGTCTTTCAATCGAGCGAAGCCGCCGATCGCCTGTAGAACTCGGCGGCGGGCAACAATCGTCGGCCCCACGGCAAACCGCATTCCTTCGAGCATCCGCGCCACCAATGCGCCGCCCCAGAAATCGGTATTCATGCCCGTCGCCTCGAGCCGTGACCAGAAGCTTGCCCCAGGCACCGCGCGGTAAGGACAAGTGGCCACTCCGAGCCGCGCATCCTGAAACTCGGCGGCGGCGGTGCGGAGTAGATCGGGAGTCACGCGAATGTCGCTGTCGCTCATCACCAGCAGATCATTGCCAGCCGCAGCCATCATGCATTCCAGGCTGAAAACTTTTGCGTTCGGATACGGCGGTTCACCCGTGATGACGAGCCGTGACGGAATCTTCAAATACTCTCGTTGGAGTCGTGACACAACCTGCACAGCAGGATCACTCTCGCTGCGAACTGCAAACAGAATCTCGAATGAGGGATAGTCCTGCTCGAAGAAGGTCCGCAGATTCGATTCCAGATCAAGATCCAGTCCAGCGAGCGGCTTAAGGATGCTGATGGGTTCGGTGCCCAACAACGTCGGAGGCCGGACCTGCAGATAACGCAATGCCGCGACAATCTGCATGCAGCAGTAAACAAGCGAGCCGCAGAGAACGGCGAGGAATACGCCGGAGAGAAACTGGCCCGAGTGCACTGGAAAAGCTATCACGGAAAGGGCGCACGCTGTGCAAAGAAACATGGAGCCGAACCGGCAGTATTATACCGAGGGCGCCCGTAGCGCCGGCGTCCTCGCCGGCTGTGGCGGGGGGCGTCTCGCCCGCCGCGCCGCCACCAGGAACACACCCAAAGTTCCAGAAGGGTCACTCTGCCTATCGACCAGCCGGCGCGATATCCAGCGCCTTGCGAATCTTGGACGACAGTTGCCTCAGGGTGTAAGGCTTCTGCAGGAAGTTCGTTTCCAGATCCACCACCTTGTGGTCGAGGATGGTTTTTCCCGCGTATCCGGAAACAAAGAAAAACTGGGTATCGGGACGCACTCGCGCCACTTCTTTCGCCAAAGCGCCGCCGCTCATGCGAAGCATAACCACGTCTCTGACCACCAGGTGAATCATCGTTTGTTCTTGCGCCAGCGCTAGCGCGTCCAGTCCATCCCGGGCTTCGATTACGTTGTATCCCTGGAGCCGAAGAAATTCGGCCGTGGCGCGCCGGACCGCCGCTTCGTCTTCGACCAGCAGAATCGTCTCCGATCCCCCCAGTTCGTTCTGAGATTCGGTCTCTTTGATCTCGCTCAGGTGATGCCGCTCGTGCACGCGGGGCAGATAGATTTTGAAGATGGTGCCGGACCCAGGCTCGCCATAGACCCATATGAAGCCATTATTCTGTTTCACGATCCCATAAACCGTCGCCAGTCCAAGACCGGTGCCCTTGCCCGAGGGCTTGGTCGTATAAAAGGGCTCAAAAACATGAGGTAAGTCTTCGGCAGGGATGCCGTGCCCCTCGTCACTCACCGTAATCAGAGCATAGTGTCCTTTCGGAATGACGGCAGGCTTTCCATGGATGTAGTCATCGTCCAGGCGAACGTCGGACGTCTCGATTTGCAGATGGCCGCCTTGCGGCATCGCGTCGCGCGCGTTCGCCGCGAGGTTCATGAGCACCTGCTCGAGTTGCACGGGATCGATTCGCACGGGGCCCAGGTTCTCGTCGGGAGCAAAACTGAAGTCGATGTCCTCTCCGATTAATCGCGGAAGCGTTTTGGCAATAGTCTGTACCACGGCATTGAGTTTCACCACGCACAATGCTTGCGGTTGCTTCCGGCTGAAAGCGAGCAGTTGGCGAGTCAATTCAGCAGCGCGCCGAGCGGCCAGCAAGACTTCCTGAAGTTTGCTCTCCAGGGGGCTGTTGTGCGGAACCGAATCGAGCGCGAGCTCTGAGTAGCTCGTGATAATGGTCAGCAGATTGTTGAAGTCGTGTGCAACGCCTCCAGCCAGGCGTCCGATCGCGTCCATTTTCTGCGCTTGCAGCAGTTGCGCCTCGAGCCGGAGTCGTTCGGTCAAATCGCGCCCGTTAGATATGAAATGCGTGATCTTCCCGTCCGCATCGCGTATCGGACAGATGCTCTCCTCGACATAGTACAATTCGCCATTCTTCTTGCGGTTGACCAGGATTCCGCGAAACACGCTTCCGCTGAGGATCGCCTTCCACATTTCCTGATAAATCTCTGGACCCTGCTCCCCGGATTTCAGAATCCTCGGAGTTTTTCCATGCACTTCGTCGAGGCTATATCCGGTCAAGGCTTCGAACGCAGGGTTGATGTATTCGATGGCAGTCGGTGATCACGACCGTGTCCGCCGACTGTTCGACGGCTCGCGATAGCTTCCTCAAGGATTCTTCCGCGCTCTGTTGTTCCAGTTGGAGGCTGTGCAGCGCGACAGTATTGTGAATCGTGCGCCCCAGCGTCGCTCCATCCAGCCGCGACTTGGCCAGGCAGTTCCATGTGCCGCCTCCGATAATGTCGGCCACCACCTTCTCATCAGCATCTTCGCTCAGCAGAATGAAAGGAACCGGGCGGCCGTCATGAAGCAGGTCCGTCACAAGCCGGACCGCCTCGTCGTCCCCGGCATCATGTTCGAAAAGAAGCAGCCCGTATGGCCGATGTTGCATCAACTCGCGGGCTTCCTCCAGAGACCGGGCGTGCTCCAGACCGGCCGCGATCAAACTTCGATTTCGCTCCAGCATCTCGCGAATCAGGAAGAAGTCTTCCTCGTGATCGCCCACCAGGAGGACCCGCAGTGGTGTCATAGCCGGTTTTGCTGCTGCTAACACATGGTTACCATCGGAATCCGGGAGCGAAAGTTTAACCTCTCAATGGAGGAAGAAATTCCGATGAGACTGAAGAATCCCGAATCAGGCAGCACTCCGCAAATTTCCCCCGAAGGCACTCACTACCTTTCACCATCGACCTGCATCGAGACTTGCCAAGAGGGGGTAAGGTTGGAACATAATTAAGCCCTTCCAAGGAAGTGCCCCATGCATCGCTGCATCCTCTTATTAATTACCTTGGCGGTTGCGGTTCCGGTGAGCGCCCAGTCCGGATCGAACTCTCGCGACCTCACATTCCAGATATCATCCTCCCCGGCCTGGACCGATACCGGATTAAATCTCCAGCCCGGAGACACCGTCACTATCGCAGTAGTCCCGGCAACCTCGACTCCATCCGATAGCGCCGCGAAGCGGTGCGACCCCGCTGGGCTAAGCAACGGCTCCGCTAATGCCGCAGGCCTCCCGGTCCCCGAGGCGGGTCCGGGCGCGCTCATCGCGAAGCTTCAGGCGGACGCGTCTCCGATTCTGGTTGGCGCGCGCACTGAACGCCATATCGATAAGGCATCACATTTGTTCCTTGGAATGAATTTGTCGGGCACGCCAGCCTGCCAGGGTGGATACGAAGTCAAAGTTCAAACTCCCAGTGCTGCGTCCGAAGCAGCCAATCCCTCCAGTACGCAGCAGACCACCCGCGGCGCCCAACTGAAGTCGCAACTCGCGACCGCCGCGCAGGTGTTCATGTCTGGGCAATTTGGAGTCGATAAACCGGCACCGAATTCCGAGAATGCGACATCCGCGACCGGCGCGGATGCCTCCCCTGCTCCCGTTCTTCACGTTTCCGACACTCCATTGGATGCGGATCTTCGTAAACAGCTCGACGGCCTTCCCCGCCGAGTTAACGATCAATTCAGTAATCTCGGCGACATGGTGAATTTCGTCATCGTCGGCTCCCAGCAGGACGTACAGTCCGCGCTCACTGCTGCTGACTGGCATGCGGCTGACACCAACAACACAAGAGCGGCGCTCAATGCGGTGATGCAAACCTACGACAGCAAGGACTACCTCGCCATGCCGATGAGCACACTCTTCCTGTTCGGCCGAAAGCAGGATTTCGGCTACGAAATGGCTGAGCCGATTGCCATGGTGGCCAGCCGCCATCACTTTCGCATCTGGAAGGCGCCCTTCACCTGGAATGGCCAGGAAGTTTGGGTCGGCGCTGGAACTCACGACATCGGCTTCGCCAAGGACAAGCGCAACAATAATGTCACACACAAGATTGATCCCGCCGTCGACGGTGAACGCGACAACATCGGCGCCAGCCTGCAAGAATCTAACAAGTCCAAAACGTTTAGTTATTACCTCCCGCCAAACCCGGTGCAGGACGCGAAAAACGCAACAGGAGACGGCTACCACTCTGATGGCCGCCTATTGGTCATCTTTCTGCATTGAAACGGTTAACAAAAGAAATTCCGCGCGAAATGTAGCGCTTCCTTGTTAACCCTTTCGCCCGCCCGGCGTCTAACCACCTAAATCCGGTGGACCTCGATTCTTGCGGAGATCGACGGAACGCCACAGCAGCATCGTGCGTATAGAGCTATAAGCGGGTGACTGCCCGCATAAAGATACATCGCTCTTCGGACGTCTGCTTCCGCGGCAACGAGTCCCTGGTGGTCGCGAGGACACTATGAAGGCGTCCAACGTTTCTGGGGGAAGTATGGAAAATGTCGAACGAACCGCTGGCTCTATGAGGCCGATCGATAGGTATGACATCGGTCACGTGCAGGAAGTGATCCGTCAGGCTCACGATGAACTGCGGCAATTAATGCAACAGCGTGCTGAGATCATGAAACGAATCGGCACGGTGAAACAGACTATCTCCGGTTTGGCGAATCTCTTCGGGGATGGTGTTCTGAGTGAAGAGTTGATGGAACTGGTGGACCGCAAGAGCAATGGGCGTCAACCGGGCTTCACCAAAGCTTGTCGCATGATTCTGATGGAATCCGGCCGTGCCATGAATTCGCGCGATATCTGCGACTACTTCCAGGAAAAGCTGCCGGATTTACTAGCGCGCCACAAAGATCCTATGGCGTCGGTAACGACAGTATTAAATCGTCTGGTCGAATATGGCGAAGCAGAAGCGGTAATGTCCAATGGCAGAAGGGCATGGCGGTGGGTGGCCGACGTGCCCTCGTCGCCCGCCACGGGCGACCAGGTAGGGCTCGTCTCCTAGTCGCGTTGTTTCAAGGTATCGGGCCGAGGTTTCCCGATCAGAGTCCCAGTTCCCTGCAAAAATACCCCTGCGCTTCAAATCCTTAACGATTCGGACTGTCGTCCGGCGGCAGTAACATGCCCTTTTCCAGGTGCCGGGTCACGTGCGCGTAAGAAGCCGCGTGCGGATCGTGCGTCACCATCACGATCGTCTTATGAAAATCCTCGTTCAGCCGCTTCAAAATCTCCAGGACCTCTGTCGCCGAATGACTATCGAGGTCGCCAGTCGGCTCGTCTGCCAGCAATAGTGTGGGATCGCTCACGATGGCGCGGGCGATGGCCACTCGTTGCTCCTGTCCGCCCGACAGCTGTTTCGGCAGGTGATGAACGCGATCCTCCAGCCCCACCAGTTTCAGTGCGGTCATCACGTGATCGCGGCGCTGCTGCGCATTAAGCTTCGTGAGCAAAAGCGGCAGTTCGACGTTTTCAAATGCTGACAGCACCGGAATCAGATTGAACGTCTGAAATACATATCCGATGTGTTCGTTGCGCCAGCGCGCAATCTGAGTGTCGTTGAAGCGAAAGATGTCCTGCCCCTGCACCAGCAATTCGCCGGAGGTGGGCCGGTCGATAGCTGCGATCATGTTGAGCAGTGTCGTCTTCCCCGATCCCGACGGCCCCATCAGCGCGAGGAACTCCCCCTTGGCGATGTCAATCGACACATCATCGAGCGCCGTCACCTGAAACGCATCCCGCTTGAAGATCTTGCTGACGCCGCGAACCTGGACAACTTTCGTGCTAGTGGCAACGTTCGGTTGTGCAACTGTGCTCATGATTGCCCCTTGATTTTGATTTTGTCTCCATCTTTCAGATCCGCCGGACCAGCGGTTATCACGTCTTCGCCTCCGGTAAGTCCTTCCACCAGCACTCCGCCGCTGCGCTGTGCCGTCACCCGCACTTCCCGCTGCAGGGCTCTGCCCTTGAAATGGATGAATACAACCTTCTTGCCAGAATGATCGCGTACGGCATTCGTAGGTACGAAAACGCCTGCCGGACTGGACACGCTGGATTTTTTTGAAGGTTCGTCTGCAATGAACTTCACGGTCGAATTCATTTCCGGCCGTAGATAATCGTCCGGATTCAGGATCTGCACCTTCACTTGCACCGTAGCCTTCTGCCGGTTGGCCTCAGGAGAAATCTCCGCGATCACGCCGTCATATTTGCGGTCTGGAAAAGCATCGACAGTGACGATTCCTTTTTGTTTCGCCCCGAGCCGAGCGAAGTCGTCCTGCGCGATATCGAGCTCGACTTGAATATCCTTCAGATCCGCCAGGGAAAAGACCGGGCGTGCCGCGCTGGCAAACTGGCCGGTGAGTAATTCGCCCTTTTCCACGCTCCGATCGAGAATCGTGCCCGTGATGGGCGCTCGAATCACAGTTGCATCAAGCTGCGATTTGGCGTAAGCGGCTTGTCCTTCCGCCTGCATGAGCGCGCCTTTCGCCCGAGCGATCTCCTCGGCTCGCGGCCCAAGCTTCGCCAACTGATAGCTCTGGTCCAGCGAATGCGCCCGCTGCTGGCTCGACTCATATTTCGCGGTAGCGTCATCCAGTGCCTGTTGAGATATGACTCCTTGGCCGAAAAGATTCTTGGTGCGGTCGAGCGTAATCTTGTCGTTAGCGGCCGTAGCCTTGGCCTCGCTAAGGTTATGCTCCGTCTGCTGGATCTCTTCCGGCCGCGATCCGTGCTCCAATTCCAGAAGCTGGGCCCGTGCGCTCTCTGCCGCGCCTGCCGCCTGCTCATACTGCGCACGGAATTCCTGATCTTCCAGGCGGACTAATACCTGTCCTTCTTTAACGTGGTCGCCTTTTTCCACGCCGATCCACGCGACCCGGCCCGTCACCTTGGAGTTGGCCTCAATCTTGTGATGCGCCACGATGTACCCGGTTGCGGTGAGGACGATGCCCGCGGTCGGATCACCGCTGCTCTCCACCGTGGCGCGGGCGGTTTCCACTTCGGGCGCGCTCGATCCAAAAAGGCGATACAACAGAGCGCTCAGCCCCAACAGGACAACCACCGAAATGCCGACAATGATTGTCCGCTTCGCCCACGGAGAAGGCTCTCCTTCACTACCACGCTCCGTCCGGTCAATTCGCAGTCCCTGCAATTCCTGATGTTTTGTATCAATTGGCATCGATCGAATCCCGATCTGACTTTCTTATCTTGTGTATGAAACTAATCTCGCAGCGCTGCCAGAATTTCCCGTCTGGACGCGTGCCAGGCTGGGAAGATTCCACCGAACAATCCCATAATCACCGCAAAAATGATAGCCGCCGTGACCACTCCAGGCGTCATCTGCAGGCCGAATACAACTTCGCTGAACGTGACCTGGTTCTGCGTGCCGGTCGTCATCCCGTTGAAGGGCAGCATCAGAATGATGCCCACGATCGCCCCTAGCAGCGAAAGCAGAACCGCCTCCAGCACGAATGACGTCAATATACTCGGTCGCGAGAATCCAATGACGCGCAACGTGGCAATCTCGCGCGACCGGTAAGCGACCGCGGCGTACATCGTGTTCATCGCGGCGAAACTGGAGCCAATGGCCATGATGGCCGCGACCAGCCACCCGATAAATTGAATGACCGCACCGGACTTGGTTTGCGTGGCATAGTATTCGGGTTCGAGCATCCCGTCGAGCTTCAGCCGTTGATCGTCGCTGACGCGGTGCTTCAGGGCGTCAGCCGCAACCGCATCGGTCGCGCGCAAGTACGCGGAACTGTAGACACCCTGGCGATCGAAATCCGAGCTCATCTGGTTCACATCGCCCCAGATCTCCGATTCATACGCCATACCACCCGCGTCGAAGACGCCAACCACCTTCCACGAGCCCTTCCCAAATTCCACTGCGTCCCCGACGTTGGAATGCATAAAGCGTTTGCGGATGCTGTTGCTGACCACCACCTCCCGCTGACCGGGAGTGAACCAGCGCCCGTCTGCCAGTTTTACGGTCGGCCGAAGTTCAAGGCCATCCTGCATCAGCCCGCGAACCGTCACATTGGCCTCGCCAGAGCCGTCCTTTCGCGGCAACACAATCACGACCGTGATCTCCCCCGAAACCAGAGGTTCACCGTTTTTGTCTTTGGCAATGCCGGACAGAGTCTTCAGAGTTTGAAAATCTTCCTGGGGGAACGGTCCAGTCAGCTCGCTGGTCGACCCTTTACGCAGTACCAGTACATTCAAAGGATTGCCGGTGCTCTTGAAAGCTTTTTGCAATCCGGCCAGTAGAGCCATGATGAAGACTGCCGTCGTTACCGTCAGCGCGATACCCAGGGCAGTCATGATGGTCAGCCCCTTGCGGAGTGTCATGTTGCGAACGTTGTACTTGATTGGGATCGCCATATTTTTTCTCAGCCGATGTGGCGCAGGCCCTCCACAATTCCCAAACGCGATGCGTTGTAGGAAGGAATGATGGCACTGACAAACCCTACAAGCGCCGCCACGACCCAAGCCGTGAGCATAGTGAGTGCGTTGACCTGGAGTGCCCCTGCAAATCCTCCGGCGTTGGCGGCACCCAGGCCCAACAGGTATGCCACCACAGAACCTCCGACGCCGCCCACCAGCGCCAACACCACCGCCTCTCCTACGAAGAGACTCAGAACCGTGGCGCGGGTGAAGCCCAGCGTCTTGAGCACCGCCACTTCGCGAGTCCGTTCGCGAATCGACATGGCCATGGTGTTCGCCGAAACCAGCAGAATCGCGAAAACCACTGCACCGCAAATGCTCAGAATGAATGCCTTCACGTTTCCCAGCATTGCCAGAAATCCCAGTTGAAAAGCCGCTTCGGTCTCGGTCCGCGTGGGCTGGGGTGAGTTGCGGAACATCTCGTCAACTGCGGGACCTATCTTCTGCACTGCTTCCGGTGAATCCGCCAGGATGGTGTAGAAGCCCTGCTGCCCTTTCATGTAAGGTACGGCCTCTTCGACATATTTCTGATTGAAGTAGAGGGCTTGCGTGGGCCGCGGCGCTGTGAAAATCCCGCGAATCGTCAGTTCCAGGTTTACTGGAAAGATGGTCCCTGTAATGATGATCTTCTGACCGACCTTCCACCCGTAGTCTTGCGCCTTCTTGCTATCCACCACCGCGCCGGCGCGGTCGTGCTGCCATGCCTTCAGCTGATCCTCCGGAATTTTCCAATCCTTAAAGACGTTGAAGAACTCGTCCGGATCGGTGCCAAACTGCGCGAAGAAGTTGCCCGATTTGTCATCCTTGTAAACCCCGCCAAACCAGTTCTGGGGAAGAACGTCGGCCACGCCAGGAATCGCGCGGATCTTTTCCCGGTAGAAACTCGGCATGCTGAACGCAAGTGAAACCTTATGTCGGGTCACCAGGCGCAACGCCGATTCCTCGGTTGGCTTTGACATGTAGAAATTGCGCCAGATCGCCATCATCAGCGTGAGCAGCAACAGCGAAAAACCGATGCTCAACACGGTAAGGATGCTGCGCCGAAGATTGCGAAAAGTGTTCTTACGGACAAATCGCGTCAAGGTCATGGATGAACTCCGAGGCAAGCAGAAGACGGACCGCAGGAAGTGGGTACGGCCAATCGGAAACAGGATAGACGATTGCGTTCCATATCGACAACCTGCATGTGTAAGACCTGACAGCGGCTCTCTCCGCCGATTCCGTGACGCCTCTATACTTCCCGGACCCCGCTCCGCCCACAAGTGGAGATCGTCACCAAAGCCGGATGACAAATGTCACCCCAAATCACACACCACAAGTAAAACCGTTGAGACCACCGTGAAGTTACGCGGCACTCCCAGCACAGTTGATAAAACGATTTCCTTCGTGAACCTTGGTGCCCTTCGTGGTTCAAGCCTTTCACGCCCGAAGCTCTCTACTAATTAATCCGGCCCTCATCGGCCGATGGGCCGTAGAGGGCCGGAACCGAGGAATCGTTCAGCCGCAAATAGACAGTGAGTTGTCCGCGATGATGGGCCAGATGGCTGAAGACCGAATCGGCAATCATGGTTTGACGAGGATTCTCGCTGACCACATGATCGCCGACAACAAATCTCCAAGACGTCAGCAGATGTTCGTCGGTAGTGTTCTGCAAGGCCTCGCGCGCCTCTGCGACCGCGGCATCGAGTGCCGCGATCAATTCGTCGCGCTTGCGCCACTCCAGAGGCTTGAATTTCGCCGCGGCTGGGGATTTCAGATCGAACTCGTCCTGCTTCACCATGCTGACAATCCACGACGGCATGGTCGCCACCAGCGAAGCCAGATAGCCGAGAGGCATCGACTTCGGATGCGGTTTCCAGTCGTTGTGATCTTCCGGCACGCGTTGCAGCGCCAGGCGGCTGCTGGCCGCTTCCCGTTCCAGTTCGGCAAGAAAGAAATCTGTAAGCTTCATGGTCATCTCCGTTCTCAAGTCGACCCGCCTTAATCCTGTTGGCGGAATCGATGCCGGACACACTATCAGCGATTGAGGACAGATTCAGTCCTCGATTCGTGGCACAATCATTTTCATGCTGCAGACGTCGGCCCGGCTGCTTCGGCTGCTTTCACTTTTCCAGGCACAGCGCTACTGGTCGGGAGCGGAACTCTCGCGCAGATTGGACATAACCGGTCGAACCCTGAGGCGGGATGTGGATCGCTTGCGAAGCCTGGGATATCCCGTGCACTCCACCTCGGGAGTGGCCGGCGGATACCAGCTTGGAGCCGGCGCGAACCTGCCGCCCTTGCTGCTGGACGATGATGAGGCGGTTGCTGTCGCTCTCGGATTACGCACTGCCGCGAGCGGCACCGTCAGCGGAATGGAAGAGTCCTCGGTTCGCGCTCTCCTGAAACTGGAACAAGTGCTGCCGCCGCGCTTGCGAAATCGCGTCGCCGCGCTGCACGGTTCTATCGTTCAATTAGGTAGCCGTGGGACAACAGTCGATGCCGGCCGCCTGTCCGCGATTGCCGGTGCCAGCCGCGATCGTGAAAAGATCAGGTTTCGCTACAACGACCGCGCCGGAAGTTCGACCGCGCGCGTCGTCGAGCCACATAAAGTCGTACATACGGGATATCGCTGGTATCTGGTGGCCTGGGACGTCGGCCGGGAAGACTGGCGCACCTTCCGCGTCGATCGCATCGAGGGCAAGATCAAGACGTCGACACAGTTCAAGCCCCGCAAGCCCCCCGATGGAGACTTCGTCGCCTTCGTCTCGAAATCTCTCTCGCAAGTACCCTATCCCTGCCGGGCACGCGTAACTCTGCATGCCCCGATCGAGGTGATCGCCAAGCGAGTCCCTCCTTCCGCCGGAACACTGGAAGCAGCCGGTGCCACGTCCTGCCTCCTGACGACCGGATCGCATTCCTGGGAGTCCATCGCCATCCATCTGCTGTGGCTCGGGGTTGATTTCCAAGTCCAAGACCCCCCAGAACTGATCACCTATCTCGCCAACCTCTCGGAACGCATCACCGCCGTGGTGAAGTCCTCGAGCCAGCTGCGCGAAAGCTGACGTAGGGACAGCCGCCTCGGCTGTCCAGCGAAGGCGAAGCCGGGCGCCTGTGAGGGACAGACGGAGCTTGCCCTGAGCGCGGTCGAAGGGTCCGTCCCGCGGCCGAAGCCCGGCGTCCGCTATCCGCATGCTGCGGCCGGGCCGCAAGACCCACTGCGACGGTTCGACGAGTGACTCCTGCGACCCTTTGGCGTGGCGCGGGAGCTTGAGTGTAATCGCGAGTTTCAACAACTATGCCGACGACGGAGCCCTCGAAGGTGTGAGCCAACCCTCTGTTAAGGTAATGGAACCATGCGGGGACACCGACAGCCCGAGTGTTCCGCATGCGACGGTGCACGATCCCGATAGCTCTCCGCATTACGGCATCCTGGATCTCGGCCCAACTGACGAAAACAGGATTTTTGACCAACTGAGGGTCATTTCCGCACTGCCAATTTGCCTCTAGAATCTGGGCAACCAACCAACAAAGGCTTAAGCAAGTAAGATGTGGGAACTTGTCACGCACAACCGTATGAGCTTCCACCAGTATCGCAACTTGCGCCCCGCACTCCTCCTTCTTGCAGTGTCTTCAATCCAAGTGCAAACGCCGCGATCTCAGACAACGAACAGTCAGATCCCTGCCATAAAGACCGAGGCCAACGTTGTCCTCCTTGATGTAGTAGTGACCCAAGGAAAGGGTGAGCCGGTGGTGGGACTCCACCGGGAGGACTTTCAGGTTAGTGAGGACGGACGTCCGCAGACGATTTCCTTTTTTGAGGAACACACCGGTGGAGCAGTTTCGCCGGTTGGTTTGCCACCGATGCCGCCGGATGTCTTCACGAACTATCCCACCATAAAAACGACGGACTCGATCAATGTCTTACTGTTGGATTCGCTGAACACACAGGCGGTTGACCAGACGTATGTGCGTCCCCAGATGGTGAAGTATCTACGCTCCGAGTTGGCCGCTCCGACGGGCGCCAGGCTAGCGATTTTCACCTTGGGACAGAAACTTCGTATGGTGCGTGGGTTTACGGCCGACTCCTCCGCGAGCCTGAAGGCCCTGATTGATCCAAAGGCTGGAACGGAAGCGAAATTTGAACCACAGATGGCCTCACCTGGGCGGATAGCCAGCGAGAATCTCGCCTGCGATGGCATAAGATCGCCTATAGGCAAAGCTGCCTGCCGGGATTTTATGACCGAAGAGCGCGCGGAACGAGCTGGCGATCGCGTCGCTATGACACTGCAATCATTCCAGGCGCTGGCGCGGTATTTGGCGCTGTTCCCGGGCCGCAAGAATGTGATGTGGATCTCCGGAACCTTCCCGCTGAGTTTTTTCCCCGAGACAAATCCGCGAGGCGGGAACGGAAAATACCAAAGTGAGATCCGGCAAACCGCCGATCTGCTCACCGCGGACCAGGTCGCGGTGTACCCAATCTCGGCGACCGGCCTAAGCGGGGAAGAGGCTACTCACTCCGATGAACTCGGGAGACCAATCCGCGAAGAATATTCGGAGCTCGCCGAGCAAATCGCTATGGAAGCCCTTGCGCAGGACACTGGAGGCAAACCCTTCTACAACACGAATGACCTCAGCAACGCGATGAAGGAAGCGATCAACATTGGCTCTCACTACTACACGCTCACCTACACACCCAGCAACATCAAGATAGATGGTAAATTTCGTCGAATCGAAGTGAAGGGGACAAACCGACCTTACAAACTGGCTTACCGGCGCGGCTACTATACAAAAAACCCGGAAAGCGAACAGGCGGTCGACCGAAATGTGGCGAGCGATCCACTTCTGCCGTTAATCAGCTTCGGAATGCCTGACTTCGCTGAGATTCTGTATAAGGTCCGTGTCGCGGCTCTCCCAACCGACGGCAGCGCAGACTCGACAAAACCTGTTGTTCGATATGGCGTGGATTTTGCGGTTTCGCCGCAGGATGTTAAGTTAGAAAACGGTGTTGGGGGTGTACGGTGTAAGCAAGCCTTAGCACTTAAATTTCGGATTCTTTCAATTCAGTTCACATCCGAGCGTTTGAGGATGGCCGATGTCGAGGTCGATTACACGCGAAGCCCCGACACTTGAGAAGAAGCGTGCTCGA